>Ga0160438_1000080_pt1 | contig 47283 bp, 42 predicted proteins | sample HID1975K_E0MG_FD_108203 | JGI IMG/M metagenome (GOLD analysis project Ga0160438, IMG submission 108203) | Enriched soil microbial communities from UW Madison campus, WI, USA - HID1975K_E0 MG | ecosystem: Environmental > Terrestrial > Soil > Unclassified | place: USA: Madison, Wisconsin...
AAAGTAGGCAGGTCTACGACCCACCTACACAGGATGAACATAATGTTCTCCTTAATTCTTAATACAAAGGTGATAATTTTTTGAATAAAAAACTTGCTTTTTATCACAGTACCTTTTTTGCGGAAAAAAGTAACGCGGATTTAAAAATAAAACCTTTGGGTGTAATACCAGATAGTCATTTTATTTTTTTGCCGCTGCATTTTTGCTCCCTCAGGTTATACGCTATTGATGGGTTACTGCTTACTGATTACTGATCACAGATTACTGATCACTGGCATGAAAATAAAGCATAAACTTGTTTAAGTTGTTGATAATTTGTAACTTAGATGAAGTTCGTTGTTTTACTCAAAAAACCAGCTTATGATAAAAGCTCTACCTTTCAAGTTCAAACCCATTACCCGCGATAAATTATCCTATTTGATTATGATCCTTTGGGGTGGTGTCTTTTTAATCAGTAGCATTACCACCATACGAAAGGGCTTCTCGCTTCCTATGTTCGCTCTGATGGTCGGTGCAGTTATAAATATCCTGTTTTTGCTTCGCTCCCAACGTGATCGCCGCATTTTCCGGAATCCCTATGAAAGCAATGATGGCCAGTATAATCCTCCTCCTGGAAAAGAGGGCTGGGAAGATTAGCTGGTTCACAATCGAGTTTCTATCGTATTTTCGCTACCCACTATTTCCCAATAGTGGATATTTTACCCATCATTAGACACTTCTCTGTTCAGTTTGTCCAGTTTTTAAAAACATTTGCAAATATCGTCCAGAAAATTTATGTTTGTTATAACATAGATATCCTAACATAATATAGACCGTTTTCAAAATTTACATCTAAGCAGGGTTGGAGTTTTTGGAAGTGTTTTTAGCTAAGATTTGGCTGCCATTTTTCTTCGTGATGAAGAAGAATTTTATTTGGCGGCAGTAGGGCTATGGGCAAAAAAAATTTAACGTATTAAAAAAAACTAATTTTTTCAAATCAGATAAACCAAACATAACATGATGTCTTTCGTAATTTTCACAGCCATTTTATTTCTAGTCCTTTGGATCTGGATCGCGTATGAGTATACAACAGCTATATCTTTAACACCAGAAGAAGAGCTTTTATTGGAAGAAGAAACTGCTTCTCCCTCTTCTTATGCAGGTGTGCAAGAGGCTCGTTAAAGGGAGCAAAATTTTTATTCACCGTCATTTCGACCGGAATGGAATGAAGTGGAGAGGTCTATTGCATTGTAAAACGATGGAATAGATTTCCCCATTTCGCTATGCTACAGTCGAGGTAATGTGAAGAATTGTCTTTTTGGACAACCTGTATTTTTATATTTTCTGCTTAATTCTTACTTCTTTCCAGGTTGGTAATAACCTCTTGAGTAAAGCGTTTAGCCGCTTCAATTTCCTGTGGGCTGTTGAGATATTCTTTGGTAGCTAGTACTTTTACCTCCGCCAAGCTGGAATCAATAGATGTATTGTTCACCTTTTGTAAATCAGAGGTAAGTTTCTTGCTGGTTAACGAGATCGTCCGTTCATGTTTGATCGCTAATATCCTATCCGTATTACGCACCTCGTACACCCATAACATCATATTGCAGAAAAGTATAGCTAAAACCATAATCACCACCAATTCGGCCGGTTGCACCTGTTGCTGTATACTCATTGCAAACAGAATCATGGCTACGTTTGTCAGCACCATAAGAGTAGTTACTTGCAGATGGCTTAGGCCCAGGTCCAATAAGCGGTGATGCAGGTGGTTTCTATCGGCCATAAAAGGAGATTTGCCCCTTAGAATCCGTAATGTAAAAACCCTTAACGTATCGAAGGTAGGCAATATCAATAGCGCAAGCGCTACTCCCGGAGCCGCGTTAATAAATATTTCACTCGAGTGCAGTGCCTTCCCTGTATGATTCAGTTCAATAAAACGGATGGTTAAGATAGCGATGATAAAGCCAATAGAATAAGCACCAGCATCTCCCATAAAAATCCGTGCCCGTCTCCGCAGATTAAACTTTAAAAATCCAGTCACTGCCCCTGCCATACTGAAGCTCAGTACAGATAGGCCTTTTTCGTCCATAAAATAGAACAGCATGCCGTAGGTTAGGCATACTAACAGGGAGATTGATCCCAATAAACCATTGATCCCATCAATCAAGTTAAAGGCATTGATAATAAAAACAACTACAAAACTGGTGAAAATATAACTTAAGATGGGGCCTATCTCATAGATGCCCATTACGCCATAAAAATTCGTGAAGCGAATATCTGCGAAATAAACCACAATAAAAGCGGTTACAAATTGGGCGGCAAACTTCTTGTAAGGATCCAGCGAAATCAGATCATCTTTCAGGCCAATGGTGAAAATAATAATACCCGATGCAAAGATAAAATTGGCTTTCGGCAGCATGTCGTCATTAATGAATAAACAGCTAATCAGTGCAAATGTACTAAAAACAGCTACCCCCCCTAAATTCGGAACACTATAACGGTGTATTTTCCGCTCTTCCGCTCTGGGGTCATCTACCAAACGTTTATGATAGGCTACCTTAATAATAGCCGGAACGGTAATGAAAGATGCCAGAAGCGCCAGTAAGAATGGGAGTAAAGTTGTTACCATAGCTGTTTAATATAATTTGTAAAACTAGCAGACAGTACAAGTACTACTGATGGTTAATTTTTATTTTAATTTAATTGGAAGAATAGCCTGATGCTTATTTCCTACAACAAACGCATTCACTTTAAGTTTTGCTACAACAATATTGCCAAATTTACAACTTTTAATAAAAGAAACTATAAAGTTGCTGGTTATAATTTTTTTGTAAGTTGCGAGAACCTTAAAAATCGTGATATATGTTTCTAAATGAACTTCTGATGCCAATATTTAGGATACCGATCCGGTGATCCCACTGATCGTTTTTTTCATGTCTAAAGGTACCCCCCAATTCTAGGCGTAAATTATATTTCGGATTAAATAAATAAGAAACACGGGCATCTAAAAACGTCAGATTTGTGCGTAATCCCTGGCCGATAAAATTGCCGTAACCATTCACATAGTTTGCGTACGATTTGAAAATGTTGCCTCCATAGTTTAGTTCCTCGTTCGGGTCCAATCCTCTAATAGCAAAAATTCCTTTAAAGCCAAAATCAAAACGCTTTACAGAATAGTTCCAGAGACTTACAAATTCGCGAAAATTCGCGCCATAGGGGTGTGCGAGCGGCTGATTATAGTTGGTGTAGGCTGTAATGGGCGTAAAATGCTGATAAGTATATGGCCGGGCAGCGTTATATTCAACGAGATAGTTTAGCCTTTTTACGTTAAAAGCATCAAAGCCTCTAAAGCCAATTTGCGTAGCATATTTATTATGCAGGTAACCTCTGCCTGAAAAAAGTTCGCTAGCCGTAAATTCGCCTAGTAAGAACTGGCCGTATACACTCAATTTATCAAATACTTTGTATTTGGCTGTTAAACCAAGATGCATCTTATCGGGCGAAGAAGTGTTTGCCGACTCTATTGGCCGCAAAAAGATAATTGGATTCAGATAACTGGGGTCAAAACCACGACTTCCTGCTGCATTTTTCGAAGCCCATAATACTGATTGAAAGAAACCTACACTAAACCGATTATTTACATTCCAATCCAGATATTGGAAGGCACCCCACTTCCAGCGGTCGCCAGTCCCGATGCGTACACTATCTTCACTGGTTAAATTATTTGATGCAAAGGGGTCTAGCATATAAGACCACATACTCATATAATGGACATTGCCAAGTTTTCCTGTAAGTTTAAGCGATGTATAATTCGAAGAGAAATCTGAAAGGAGTAAAGAACGGTAACCATCACCAATAAAATTTTTATCATACGCCAGTGCGATGTTCAAGTATTTGATCGGTGTGTAAGAGATGATAGCTGAGGCATACGACCAGTCTTGTGTGCTTCCACCTTTAGAGTCGTACAATTTACCCTGTTGACCTGGAATGACCTTATTGCTTACGATATAATCTTGCACATAATTTGGAAAAACGGCTTGGTTTTCAAAAAAGTTAGTATAAAACGAAAAGTTTTTACCAATAGTTCCACCTGCCTGAAAACCTCTGGTATTCGTCCAGATAGTTCTGTCTCCTTTACCTATTTGGAAATCAGGTAAAAAGTCGGCATAGAACGTAAATTCTTCGTTCTTCACATCAATAAGGTGTTGATTCCACACCACCCTCCCCAACCACGATTTTCTATCTCGAACCCCTAGATTCATCAGCGAGTCATATCTCCCTTGCAATGTCGAATCGATGACGAAAGGTTTAATAGTTGTATGCTCTCTTGTATTTACATTATATAGAATATCACTAAATTTTTGATAAAAATCATAAGAATAAGGCTGCACGAGTGATTGGCCGTAAAGATCAGTGTTTATCAGTAAGCAAAGTAGATAGCATGCTACTAGATATTTGTTTTTCATATAGTTTAATATTACGGTCTTTATCTCAATCCGGATACCGATTTTACTACTTAAATTCAGTTAAAATGCCACAAAGATATTGCTATTATTCTATTTAAAAAATTGTTTTAAGTATATGCATTAGTTTGACAAAGAGAAGACAAGCTTTTCGTTCACTACTGTTTCCACGTTGAAATCTTTTAGAACCTATAAATTTGCCATGGAATAAAAGGCTATTTTAGTTAAGTTTGTTCGTTTTGAAGAAGAAAGCAAGTATACTATTTTTGCTAAGGATATTGAAGCTGTTGGTTGGTATTTTCAATCTGTCACTGGCGGCCAAGTATTTCGGTATTTCCGAGCAGCGCGACATATGGCTTTTAGCCTTCAATGGGGTTGTTGTTTTAGATATGGCGCTTTGGGGCCCTATCAACGAAACCTTCCGCACTAAGTTCATTCTAATAAAAGAACAAGAGGGCGAGGAGAAGGCCCTTCAGCAAACCCGTTCATTGCTGTTCTTTACTGTGTTAATTAGCATCTTTATTGCGGTGATACTTTTCATGGGAGCCTCTACTTGGGCAAAAATGCTGGCTCCTCACATGCCAGCGAACCAGGCACTTGGCTTGTCAAAAATGTTGATGGTATTAGCTCCCAGTTTTCTCATCAGTCAGCTTACACTCATATTGATTAGCATACTCAATGCGTATCAGTCTTTCTATATACCAGAAATAAGCAGCTTTCTGTCGGCTTTAATGAATCTAGGATTACTAATGTTACTGGCGCCTATTATAGGTATTTATTCATTGGCTATCGCCTATTACATTGGTCTCATCTTGTTGTTGATATTATTACTGCACCAATTACAAAAAAAGCAAGTGGTTATATTTCGATCTCAGCGAATCGTCTTTTCTGATTTTAAATTATTTTTTTTATATGCCATTCCTTTTTTTCTACCTTATTTTTTAGGGCAATTAAATGGTCTTGTCGAGAAATCATTGGCGAGCACTATAGGTGAGGGCTTCGTCTCCATCGTTGATTACGGGCGCAAATTCCCAGATATGGCTTTAACCGTATTAACCAGTGTATTAACCACTATGATGGTGCCCGCGCTTACCAGTGCATTTGCACGTCATGATCAAATAAGTTTACACGATAGCTTTAAACAGATTTTTCAATTAGGTTTGATCATCACTGGTTTGCTCGTTGCTTTTCTTAATACAAGCGCCACGCCCTTAATAGGGCTTTTTTATGATAAGGGTACTATCGCCTCTACAGCACTTCAATCCATCAGTAAATTGGCCATGCAGTATAGCTGGGCTGCTTTTGGCGTTTTTCTGTACCTGATCACAGGGCTCGCTCTCCTGGCCACAGATCAACGCAAGCAATATGCGCTTTTTGGTATGCTTGCCCAGGCGGTCATGATCATCTTCAACTGGTTACTGGTGAGTAAGCTTGGCATACACGTTTTTCCGATATCGATGTTGGTAGCTCACCTATTAAGTGCCGCGTGCATGCTCACCTATCTGCCTTATCCCAAAAAGAACTTCTTAGTGTTATTAGTGAAGTATACCACATTCATTTTAGCAAGCATCCTTCCCTGCATCCTTGTTAGCCCCTATATCTCTTTAATTGAAAATTATCTATTACAGCTTTGTCTTAATGCAAGTATTATTATATTATTTTTGCTGGTAAACTCGTTTTTATTCCGAATTGAAGAACGCGAAGTTTTGCTTAGACTGTTCAGAAGATTTATAAAAAATTGAAGTATTTTTTAACTATTTTCCCCCAAGCCGAAAATGTTCATCTCATAAAAGATGTAGGGATGATTCCATATACCTTATCATCCGAAGGGCACATGCGAACTTGCTTAGCAACGTACAAAAACGGGCAATATCCATATCTTCAAACGGAGGTTAAAGGGCTAGAATTGAAATTTATAGATAAAATTTTCAAGAGCAGTATATGTAACCTCCTTTACTTTATTATGCGTTATGGGAGACGCTTCGACATCTTGCAAATGTATCACTACGATCGCAAAAGTCTATATTGCCTGTTTTTCTTCAAGTTGGTTACTTTTTTTAAGGGTAAAACGTATTTAAAATTAGATGCCGATCATCATGTCAAAGATTTTCGATACGTTGGCTTCAACGGATGGGTGGCCTCCAGATTGATGAAAACCATTGATCTGGTAAGTGTGGAGTCCAAAGAGCTTTATCATTTTATGAATGCCGCTAACATATACCAGCGTCCTGTTATTTATATTCCAAATGGATACACACCAGTTGTCAATAGCGAGCTAAGTTTGCTCAAAAAAAGATCAGATCTCATTTTAACGGTAGGCCGCATTGGTACCTTACAAAAAGGAACAGACATATTGTTGGAAGCTTTTGCGAAAGTCTCTGATGATTTGGGTGATTGGAAAATGCACTTAATCGGTCCGATGGAGGTTTCTTTTCAATCTTATGTCCAAGATTTTTTCATTAAATACCCAGCACTTGCTGATCGTATCTATTTTACCGGTGAGGTAACAGATCGGGATGCTCTTAGAAAGATGTACGGAGAAGCCAAATTATTTGTCTTGCCGTCTAGGTACGAAAGTTTCGGCTTTGTATGCTTAGAGGCCATTGATGCCGGTTGTTATTTGATCGCTTCAGATCTGGGGCCAATCCTAGATGTTACCAACCGGGGGCTTTACGCGTCGCTCTTTCCATCAGGAGATGCAAATTCCTTGGCCGAAGTAATCAAACAGGCGGCAAATACCCCTATAGATACCCTGCAAAACAAGGCCGTTTCCGCCAAACAGTATATCGAGTCAGATTTCAGATGGCCAACCATCTGTTCTCATATTGCTCAGTTGTTGTGGTCATAAGATTTGTTTTTCACAGCCATTAAAAAAACTATCTTTGCCAAGAGTATGACGCAAGTATCCTTTATCATTGTAAACTATAACACCATCAAACTCACCCTACAATGCATACAGTCCATTCAAGAGCTGGTGCGAGGCGTCAGTTATGAAATTATTGTTATAGATAATGCATCCCATGATGGCTCTCTGCAAGCATTACAGTCTGTCAGTTCAGTTCGAGTACATGCTAATGAGACAAATGAAGGATTTGGAAGGGCTAATAACAAAGGCGCCTCACTAGCGGTAGGCGAGTACCTTTTTTTTATAAACTCAGATGTTTTTCTGCTGAACGATGCTGCAACTATTCTATATAACTACATGAAATATGCAGAAAATGAATGTATTGGTGTATGCGGGGGAGATTTGTTTGATGCAAATGGCGGGAAGCAGGTTTCCTATGGTAACCTTCCCAGTTTGTTGCAAGTAATCGGTGATATAGGTTTTCGTCGGCTATTTAGGCGCTATTACGAAGAAAAGCTTCGTTTGGCAAAAACAAATCACGGAGAAGGTTACCGTAATGTGGGTTACCTATCCGGTGCAGATTGGTTCATGTCAAAGCAGGTATTTCAATCAGCGGGGGGCTTTGATCCTGATTTCTTTCTTTATTTTGAAGAAACAGAATTTGCTCACCGTCTTCGCCGCCGTGGCTATCGATCTATGCTCATACCCCAGGCTAAGCTAGTTCATTTGGAAGGGCAATCCACAACAGAGCAATCCACTTTTAACGCCGCACGATATAGGCTTTTTGAAAGCAGTAGGCAATTGTATTTTAGAAAATGTTTCGGCCGCGTACAGGCGTTTATCGTTAAAGTTTTATTAATTAGCCAATCCGTTGGTTTTGCCATTGTGAAAAGAGATAAGGATTTTCTACGAAAAGGTAAAATCCTTTGGAAAATTTAAATGATCTACATGAAAAGAATATTAATAGTGTTTGGCACAAGGCCAGAGGCCATTAAAATGGCTCCTTTAATCAAGGCCTTACATCAGGAGTCACGTTTCGAGTTGCGTGTGTGTGTTACAGCCCAACACCGGCACATGTTAGATCAGGTTCTGGATTTTTTTGAAATCCGTCCAGACTATGATCTCAATCTGATGAAACCCGGCCAGAATCTGTATCAGTTAACGGCCGATGTGTTGCTTGGATTAAAAGACGTGTTAGAAGACTTTGCCCCTGAGTTAGTGATGGTCCATGGAGATACCGGAACCTCTACAGCAGCGGCATTAGCGGCTTATTACTTTGGTGCTCAGGTTGCACATATCGAGGCAGGGCTTCGTACCTATAACAAGTTGGCGCCCTTTCCTGAAGAAATGAACCGACAGCTCACAGGCAGATTGGCCGATTTGCACTTTGCCCCTACAGTGGATGCTAAATCCAACTTGCTGAGAGAGCATATCGCCGAATCAAACATCTACGTTACCGGCAATACGGTGATTGACGCACTCCTGTATGCTATTGAAAAAGTTAAGATCTATACGGATGCAGAAATAAACTATTTCAAAGAGCGTGTTATGCCTGGCAAAAAACTCATCGTCGTAACAGCACATCGCCGGGAAAATCTGGGAGATGGTATCCAGCAGATTTGTCGTGCTATTGCGAAAATAGCAAGAAGAGACGATGTTCAAATCGTATTTCCGGTACACTTGAACCCAAAAGTCCAGGAGCCCGTTTATCAACACTTGCAACATCTAGAAAATATTTTATTGACTGAGCCTGTTGGCTATCCTGCTTTCACCTGGTTGATGGCACATAGTTATCTCATTCTCACCGATAGCGGTGGCGTACAAGAGGAGGCTCCCAGCTTGGGCAAACCAGTGCTGCTTATGCGTGAAACATCCGAGCGCCCCGAGGCCGTTGCTGCCGGAACCGTTAAACTTGTAGGGGCGGTTTATGAGCGCATCGTTGATGGGTTAGAAACTTTACTGGATAACCAGGAGGTATATCATCAAATGGCGCGTAACCATAATCCCTATGGAGATGGTAAAAGTTGCGAACGAATTCTAGCGGCCCTATGATCCTTTTTCTAGCAAAGTACCCCAATGATGGGCAGGAACAAGAAGGAATGTTGCAACGTATTGTTGCAATCGATGAGCAGTTTGCCTCTCAGGAGCGAAATTACCTGTTTATCTCCCACAGGCAATATTGGAAAAAACAAAAGCGAGAAATAAAACCTGGTGTATTCCAATACCACTGTAATAGTTTCTTGCATTTTTTCTTGATTGTTTCCCTGCTTAGAAAGGCCAATAGCTATTATTTGCATGCCGTTGTACATTTTCTGGCCTTCCTCATCTATTTACCCTTTATATCTAAAAACAAAGCCTTCATATGGGATATCCACGGCGTAGCTCCGGAAGAACAGGCATTAGCCGGTGCGCATAAGCGTGCGCGGCAGTACGAAATTTGCGAACGGATCCTCGTACAGCGAGCGAGCACAGCTATTGCCGTCACAAACCGAATGATCAGGCATTATAAAGAGAAGTTCCCTCATGCCACATTAAATTATATCGTATATGGTATTTTACCAGCCCACTTGCGCTCTCAGCATTTCGAATGGAAAGAAATACGCGATACTGCCGGTACTGTCAATATTGTGTACAGTGGGAATACACAAAAATGGCAGAATATAGCGCTTATGGTTGAGCTGATTAAGCGTAACCAAATGGCTCATTACCACTACTATATTTTAACCGGCGAGCCTAAAGAGATGCAACGGTATTTGCAGAAAGCCGGAATTGACTCTGCAAGCACTATTACCGTAAAAAAAGTTTTGCCTGGTGAGTTAAAAAAATATTACAGCATAGCGCATTATGGTTTCGTATTGCGAGATGATATTGCCGTTAACCAGGTGGCCTGTCCTACCAAAATGGTCGAATACCTGTACTACGGTATTGTACCCATTGTTAAAAGTGCAGATATCGGCGATTTCCTTTCACTTGGTTATCAATACCTGTCCCTGCAAGCGTTCGGTGGGGATCTATTACCGATCAAGAGTCCTATTAACCATCAATTAGCCAGTCGTTTGTTAGAAAACAGGCACCGGCTTCCCATTGAAGAATTAATACATAAAAAACATGTTTAAGCCTCGTGTTGACATATTAATGGCTACCTACAATGGTGAAAAATATTTGACAACGCAATTGCAATCCATTTTGCAGCAAGATTACCACGATTGGCGATTGCTCATTCACGATGACGGATCAGTGGATGATACCTTAGAAATTATTCGAAGCTTTTCGCGAACAGACAGGCGTATCGTCTTGTTGGAAGATGAGGTCAAAAGCTTAGGGGCGGCTCAAAACTTCTTGCATCTTTTAACGCATACAGATGCCGATTATATTTTCTTTGCTGACCAAGACGATTGGTGGTTCCCCAACAAAATCAGTAAACAGCTCGCGGCCTTTCCAAACACAGAAGAACCTATTGCCCAATACTGTAATGCCCATTACCTCATTGGCCAACAAGTGGTAAAAAAAAAGGTAAATCAGTTGCATCCCGTCAAGATCAGCCAGCAACTTTTTTTAAACGGCGGTATCGTGGGCTGCACTATCCTTATCAACCGCGCGCTACAGCAACTACTTTCACCCCCTCCCGGCGTAGTAGCCATGCACGATTATCTAATGGTCACAGCGGCACTCACTTTCGGTAAACTTGTTTACCTGGATATGCCTTTGATGCACTATCGCCAGCACGACCACAATGTTACCGGCAAGCAAGAACGCGGTTTCTATGCAAAATTTACAGGTAAATTTCTTTCTAAGCGAACATTGGTGGATGATCGGCATTTTCAAGCCAATAAGGCATTCTATAGTCGGTATAACGTGCAACTAAGCACGGCAAGCCGTAAAGTTTTCGAGGCTTATTTGGCTATTATCCAAGAAAAAAATATCTTTAACAAGTTCGTTTTACTTCATCGATATCGATTTCAATTAGCACATAAAAAGTATCTCTTATATTTGAAAACAATTTTACGAAAAACACTGAACGATTAATGATTCCGTATTATCTACTGGTAGTCATCACCTTTTTAGCCATACCTTTCGATTTCTTGAGGGCTAGCTCTCCTGTTCGCATATTAGTTTACTGTATTTTATGTGTAGTGTTGGTGCTTTTTGCTGGTTGCCGTTCTCTGGGTGTTGATAATGATAGTCTCAATTATGATATGGCATTTTCCGATTCTCTGCGCTTAACCTGGGTAGATCTTTTTTGGGGCAATACCAATGTAACCGTCGAGCGCGGTTATCTGATCTTTAATAAAATAATTGGGGTACTCGGTGGAAACATTCATACGGTATTTTTTCTAATGGCCGCGGGTACAGGTCTTATTAATTATACGCTTATATATAAAAGGAGTCCCTATCCCTTTACGTCGCTGCTCATCTACGTTGGCTTCTTCTATTTTTATCGGGATTTTACGCAAATCCGCTTTGCTTTTTCCGCTGCGGTGGGTATGCAGGCCATTTTTTTATTCTACCACGAAAAACGCTTACTGAGCTATACGCTCATTGCACTTTCTGCTTTTATCCATAGCTCTGTTTTAGTCATTTATCTGGTATTTATCTTTTATACATTCGTGAAGAAAAAATGGATTTATTTCTTTCTTCCATTTGTAGGTTTTTTTGGAGGGCTTTTTGATCCTATTCTGTTTCTTTTCAACTTAGGAGGGTTACCGCCAACCTTGGCAAATTATGTGCAAAATGACGACTTAGGGAAAGGGGGGTATGTAGCCTCTGCTATTGCACAGTTTTTTTTACTGGGGGTTTGGATTTTCTATAGAAATCTGCGAAAATATTATGATGAAAAATTGCTAGACCTCCTATTTGTGGCACTTTCTTTGTCATCATTTATTAACCTTTTATTTATAAATTTTTCCATCATGCAGCGTTTGTCGCTCATGCTGTTCGGAGTTATTATGTTTTTAGGTGTTTATCTGTTCAAAATGTTAGAAAAGAAGCTGGAAAGTCAAAATCTGATATTGGCCATTCACCTTTGTTTTAATCTATATATGTTGTATTATGGCGTCAAAATGATTGATCCATTTTTATTACGACCTTATTCTATGTTTTAATTATTCCCTATGAGATCATCAAATAAAATAATATCGACCTTTACCGTAATCGTGTTTTTGTTATGTTGTAATAGTCAGGCAGTTCTGGCTCAAACGTTCAATTTGAAAGATTTTGGTGCAGTGGGCGATGGCAAAACGGATAATCTACAGGCTTTTCAGCGTTGTGCAAAAGAGTTGGTGAAAAAAGGAGGTACACTGATTATTCCTTATGGAGTATATTATACTTCATCAACCATTCATATAAATTACATTGATGGAAATAATTTAATTATTAAGGGAGAAAAAAATAGCCAGGGGAAATCACCGCAAATAAAGTCTAGCGCCCTGTTAGATGTTTTTTTTATCAACGGTTATTATACCAATCCACAAGGTTCGGTACGTATCGAAAATGTAGCGGTTATAGGTAATAATCAGCCCTATTCATCCAAACATCCCTTTTATAACAGGCCTGCCTTTCAGACTGCTTTCCGTATCGTTGATAAAAGCAGTGTATATATCCATAATTGTGAAGTAAGTAATGTATATGGCAATGGTTTTTATATTGGTAGCAGCGATACACAAGGAACGCCACTAAATAAGCGCATGCAGTATTGCGAAATGGTTGGCAATACTATTCATAACACTTGGGGTGCTCATTTATCCAGCGGTAGCGCCATGAATGATGATTATGGAGACGGTATTTATATTACCAACGTGAGTAAAGGATTGATTAAAAACAATCAAGTAATCAATGATCTGGCGCAGACGAAACAATTCGGCCGGTCTGGCATTGTACTAGAATATGATACAGAAAATATTCTTGTAGAAGATAATACCATTAGTGGCTACGATCGCAATATTCATATCGAGTTGGCGATAGGCAATCACACCATTCGCAATAACAGGCTAACAGGCAGCGATTATGGTATCTGTGTATGGAATGCGTGCAAAAAGGGGCTTAAGCCCTCTCAAATCATAGGCAATTACATTAGTAATGAGCATATACCTAGCGGGCTGCAATTAAAAACGATCCGCCACCAATCAGAGCGTTCATTGATATATATAGGGCAGGACGGCAATTGCAATGCTGCTACCGCCATTAATAATAATCAATTGTTCATCACCAAGCAATCTGGTATTGTTTCAAAAAGAGGTTTATACGTCCCCGCCAGTGTTAAGGTGCAGCAAAATCAATTCAAAAGCCAGGGCCTTGGTTTCTTTTCCCGGCCGCAGAATCGCATTGGTAAAGAAGTTAAGTCGTTTCAGTAGTTTCAGGCAACGATGCAAGGAAAGCCAAAGCTCTTATATATTATGCATAGTCCGGTAACAGGCGGGGCAGAAACAGCCATCTTCTCTGCCATCCCAGCACTTTGTCAAAATTATCATTTGCAAGTATTGGTATTGGGTAAGTTAAATACTCCATTGTACAATGCTTTAGAAGGGCAATATAAAAACCTGTTTCAATGTTTTGATTATCCGGTTTATCAATACTTCTTTAAATTACACATCATTCTTCGTCATATAGAAGGCTTTGATCCGGCCATTATGATCACCTCGCTTTGGAGATCCTCGTGGGTGGGCTCTTGTTATAAAAGGAAAAGTAGCCAGGTCAAATGGTATGCTTTTCTTCATAACACCCTTTTTTTTCATTTCCCGGATAAATATTTTACAAAAAAAGCCTTGCACATCTGTCAGGTAGTACTGTGCGATTCTACGGCGGTACGGCATTTCGCACAATCGCTTTTGCCCGCCGGTAAAGCAATTGAAGTGCTCTCCATGCTAACACTGGAAACGCCCCAGGCAGTAGAAAAAGACCCGCCAAATGCTAATAAAACCATTCGTTTTCTATTTATGGGGCGTCTTCATCGGCAAAAAAATCTGCCTTTGGCTATACGCTTCCTAGCGCTGCTAAAAGCCGAAGGATATCAAGTCCAGTTTGATGTTTACGGGCGTGACGATGGCGACGGAACCGTGGTAAGAGAGGCAATCGCTCGCTATGGTTTAGAAGAGGAGGTACATCTTTGCGGCGAGATTATGCCGTTTCAACGGAATGAGTTATTATTAAAATACCATTTCTACCTGCAGTTCAGTGGTGCAGAAGGGATGGCCATGAGTGTAGTTGAGGCCATGCAATACGGGCTGGTGCCCATTGTTACGCCTGTAGGCGAAATAAAAAATTATACCCAACCCGGCCGTTCTGCCTTATGGTTGGAAAACCAACAACTCAAACAGCTAAAGATCACATGGCAAGCGCTTATACAAGATCCGATGAATTATCAGAATATGTCATTCCATGCTCACCAACGGTTTTTCAATAAACCTGGTTTTGCTTCTTCATTGCTCACCTGTCTCAAAAATTACTAAATTTGCACATGCACATCCTGTTTATTATCACAGATTACGGCAGTTTTAATAATTTTTTGGGAGAGCTGGCCTTATATATGATTATGCGCAACCATCAGGTTTCCGTCATATGTGCCAATAGCAAGACCATAGATGTAGTTGATAAAGCTAACTACCATCAAAGTGGGATTCAATTTCATTACGTAGCGTTTCCTCGCAGCTTTAATGTAAACACACAGCTAAAAACTTCGTTAGAGATCCATCGTCTAGTGCGTGGTATTCATCCGGATTTGGTGCATATTCATTTTACTACGGCCATGTCTACCACGCTTTTTGCTGGTAGGTTGCCCATTTACACTATGGGCACCGTCCACGGTTTGGGTTATCCCTCCATAAAGCATCCGGTTAAAAGGCAGGTTTTCAGATTCACCGAAACCATTATGATCAAGCGTCTAGACGAGTTCTGGGTGCTCAATCAGGAAGATTACGCGCTGCTTTATCCACAGTACGGCAATAAAATAAACATCTATAGTACCGCTGGTATCGGGTGCAACACGCAGCTTTTTCAGCCTATACGCAGCGTACAGGAAAAGCAGGATATACGGAAAAGTTTAAATATTGCCGAGAAGACGGTAGTATATACTTTTATAGGGCGATTCGTTCATTTTAAAGGATTCCATTTGGTCGCGCAGGCATTTCTGCAAATTGCCGAAGGGTCGCATACCGATGTTGTTTTATTACTGATAGGCGGTAAAGATGATCTACATCCTTCCGGCTTATCAAAAAAAGAGGAAGAGATTTTGTTTCAGCATCCGCAGGTGCGGAAAATCCATTTCACTCACGAAGTGGCCAGTTATTTGGCCATTACAGACCTTATGGTGTTTCCAAGTGTAAAAGAGGGTATGCCGGTAAGCGTCATGGAGGCATTAGCCATGCAGGTGCCCGTGCTTACTGCCGACACCCGGGGCTGCAATGAGCTTGTGCAGCACGATGTAAATGGTTTTCGGCTGGGCGTAAATCCCAGCACTGAAGAAGTGAAGACCGCTATGCTCCGATTTTACGCAGGGCATAAAAACAACGAATACACCTTCAATTTCGATTATCTTCCCCGCTCTATTGCCAGGGATGATTATGTCAAAGAGCAGTACGAAATATATGTAAGCAGCATGTCCAAAAAAAAAGAAAAGCAAAATAATTAATATATATTTACCAGTAAAAATCAAAATTACAAGGATGAACCGACTTTTACTTCGTTTCCCGCTCATCATACTAAGCCTAATAGGTGGTTTTTCCGGACACGCCCAGGTATTGCCTGTAGGCCTGCCAGCACTCGAAGATTATTACCGCCGTGAGCAATTGATGGGGCGTTTGGATAGTTCCTTGAGCTTCTCCATTAGGCCCTTAAGTGGGATAGCTTTACAGCGACAAGATCTATATCACATTGATTTACCGCCAACCGCGGTAGACAGTGCCAGCAACTTATGGCTGGCAAACAATGAAGTGTATGTGCAGCTACAACCGTTATTTTGGCAACAGCAAATCAATAGCAAAGTTCCTTATGGTTGGAATGATGGCGCCATGATTCCAGCTAAAGGGTATCAAACCTTCATAAGCGGAGGTGTATTTGCCAAATATAAATTCCTCACCGTTCAGTTACGTCCAGAAATCGTTCTGGCCGGTAACGGGCGTTACGAAGGCTTTGGGGGCGATGCAGGCCCAAGCCAAGATTGGTATAATAGCGTAGGCAATGTGATTGATATGCCCGAGCGCTTTGGAAATAGCGTATATACGAAGATATTTTGGGGGCAAAGCAGTGTCAAATTAAATTTTGACCCCATTGCCTTTGGTATCTCAACCGAAAATTTGTGGTGGGGCCCAGGAAGGTACAATAGCCTTACCATGACGAACAATGCCCCTGGTTTTACGCATCTGACATTAAACACCACCAAGCCGATCCAAACAGGCATAGGATCGTTTGAAGCTCAGCTGGTAGTAGGCCGTTTGGATTCGTCTGGGTACGCCCCATCGTTATTGGGAGACGGATCCATTGATCATCATGCCTTATACGCGGTACAAAAACCCGATACATGGCGCTATTTTTCCGGACTGGTATTTACGTATCAACCCAAGTGGCTTTCGGGTTTATCCTTGGGTATGATCCGAACGATGGTAGCCAATCGTGCTGATATGGGGCATAAATTAGGCGACTTTCTTCCCTATCTCGGTGCTCCCACGCCACTCGAGACCACCGACGAAAATGGGAATATCATCATTGACGAACGCCCACGCGATCAGTACGCGTCGGTTTTCTTTCGCTTTATGATGCCCAAAGGGCATATGGAGTTTTATGGCGAGTACGGCCGTCGTGATAAGCCAAAAAATGGTCGCGATCTGCTTGTGCAGGCAGATTACGCGCGTGCCTATGTTTTAGGATTTCGAAAACTGATAGATCTGAAGAGCCCTCAGGGTGATCTTCTTGAAATCGGGGCAGAGGCTACCGAGCTCGCTTCCAGTAACACTATTTACCAACGTGGCAGCCGAAGTTGGTATACCCATCCCAATGTTCGTCATGGCTATACCAATAAAGGGCAAGTATTGGGCGCCGGAATTGGGCCCGGCAGTACGGTACAAACCGTCAATCTGAGCTGGATCAGAGGGATAAAACAAATTGGACTACAGTTTGAACGGCTTTCCCATAATGAAGATCTGTTTTATTGGAATATCAGCGATATTCGCCGGCAGTGGTCAGATTTAAGTGTGAAAGCTTACGGCGTCTGGGATTTCAAACCGATCATTGCTACCGCTTCACTTCAATATATCAGGAGCTACAATTATCAATATAAATTTGAATTCCCTGAGGGAGTTCCCAACAATGCCGATAATTTTTGGAATTTTACCCCACAGCGCTTGGGTAATTGGCAAGCGAGGCTGGGACTGATGTATCAATTTTAGAACATAGAACGTTATTATCATCATATGAAGAAAATCTTCAACATAAGTGTAATATTCTTTTCTAGCATACTGGGTGTTTTTTCCCTTAGTGCCCAGGTACTACCGGTAGGAACCCCCGTTTTAGAAGATTATTACCGGAGAGAGCAGTTACTAGGCAGGGTAGATTCTACGCTATCGTTTACAATTCGCCCACTCAGTGCGCTGGCGTTGCAGCGAAGCAACGTGTTTGATCCGGACAGCAGTCTGCATACTAAAAGCCAGGTGTTTACCAAAGATGGTAAGGGTTTTCTGCAAATCTTGCCTGTTAACTGGGCAGGACGCTTTACTTCTACCTATCCCTACGGTTGGAATGACGGCCCAATGATACCTGCCAAAGGCTTTCAGACCATGTTAAGCGCCGGTATTTTCGCTAAATATAAGTTTCTGAGTATCCAATTTCAACCGGAGATCATCACGGCAGAAAATAAGGTTTATGAAGGTTTCGGAGGTGAACAGGGCCCGTCCCGGCTGTGGTATACCATGGTTGGTAACAAGATTGATATGCCCGAGCTATTCGGCCGGGGCAGCTACAGCAAAGCCTACCTTGGGCAAAGCAGTATCCGTTTGAATTTTAGCCCCGTTTCTATCGGCCTATCCACTGAAAACCTTTGGTGGGGGCCAGGCATGCGTAACTCGTTGATGATGAGTAATACGGCGCCCGGCGTACCGCACATCACCATCAATACCATTAAACCCATTAAAACCTGGATCGGTTCTTTCGAAGGTCAAATAATCGGTGGCCGTTTGGATGCTTCCGGTTATCTACCTAGTGTGGGCGAAAATATTAGTGGTACCATGAACCCTTATTATAATCCTAAGCCAGATGATTGGCGTTACTTGTCGGGAATAATTCTTACCTACCAGCCTAAATGGACACCCGGTTTAACCTTTGGTTTGATTCGTAATTCTATTATGTACCATGGAGAAATGGATGAATTCAGGGACTACATTCCCTTTTTCGATGCTGCTTTAAAAAGCAGCGGTCAAAGCGGTGATGGTGTAAACCGGGAAGATGTTTTACCGCGAGATCAGTATGTTTCCTTTTTTTTCCGTTATGCCGTTCCGGCCGCACAATTTGAGGTATATGGCGAATACGGACGAAACGATCATCCCTGGGATTTTCAGGACTTAGTGACCCAAACCGATCATTCCCGGGCTTATATAGCCGGTTTCCGTAAATTATTCGATCTCCATCGTGCAAGCGGTGCTATGCTGCAAATTAATGGTGAGGTAACCCAGTTAGCGGCCACGCGTACCGATCGTATTCGTGCTTTGGAGCCATGGTATGCACATTATCAGGTAAGAGATGGTTATACCAATCGAGGGCAGGTTTTGGGGGCAGGTATTGGTCCTGGTAGCAATGTGCAATCGTTAAATGTGAGCTGGCTGCGGGGCTATAAACAAATCGGGTTCCAACTAGAAAGATTCGTTCATAATGAAGATTTTGGCTTGCATAATTCCTTGGATTTACGTAGGGGCTGGGTAGACTTCGGTGCTGCAGCGCATGGCCAGTGGGATCATAAGCACTTCCTCTTTTTTGGTACTGTACAGTATATGCATGCGTTTAATTATCAGTATCAGTTGGAAAATAACCCAGATGATTTTTGGGGCTTTGAAAAGAAAGACAAAGATAACCTTTTTATACAGCTCGGTTTAAGTTATCGGTTTTAGTGCGCTTCGTTTAAGCTGCCCGCGATTCCATTAGGTATCTTGAAAAAAAAAATGTTTCTTTGCAGATTCTTTTACACGAAAAACATAATTATACAAATGTTTAGTAAACTTAATAAGCTTTCCATTTTAATTCTTTTAATACTGGGGTGTCTTTCAGCTACTTTAAGAGCGCAGAGTATCAATAGCCAAGATCTGAGCACGCTCAATGTGGACGAACTGAGTGATGAACAGATTATGAATTTTATGGGCCAGGCAGAATCCTCGGGGCTTACCGAATCGCAGATGATGCAGATGGCCAGTGCACGCGGCATGAGCCAAACGGAGATGGAAAAATTGAGGCAAAGGGTGGCAGGTTTACAATCCAAAGGAGTTAAAAATAGCAGTGGGTTGAGCATTGGAAATACAAATATGGGCAATCGAAGCAGTGTACGTATGGTAAGCGGCTTAGAAGACTCTTTAGAAATGGAAGAACCTAAAAGCGCGGCACAGCTGTTAGAAGATTCTTTGCGTAGCCGTATTTATGGTGCCGATTTATTTTTAAATGCCACACCTCGCTTTGAACCTAATTTACGCATTGCTACGCCAATGGATTATGTGATTGGCGCCGGTGACGAGCTCAATATAGACGTTTACGGTAATTCAGAAGTAAGCCATACCTTGGAAGTGAGTGCAGATGGCGCTATCAATATTCCATACGTAGGAGTGGTTAACGTAGGGGGGGCAAGCATTCAGCAAGCCACTAGCCGCATCAAGGCCAAGATGGCAAGTATTTATCCCGCCATCAATAGCGGTGGCACCAAGGTTAACATCACCCTCGGGAATATACGTAGTATAAAAGTGGTTGTAACCGGTGAGGTGGTAAAACCCGGCACCTATACCTTACCTTCCGTTGCATCCGTTTTCAATGCTTTATACAGTTCAGGAGGCCCTACTTCCAGAGGCTCCTTGCGTAGCGTCAAGGTAATACGCGGTGGCGAGGTTGTCGCTGATTTAGACTTGTATCAGTTTCTGCAAAGCGGTGTAATGAAATCCAATATCAGTCTACGCGATCAGGACATCATACAGGTTTCTCCCTATATTTCGCGGGTAGAAATGATTGGTGCGGTTAAGCGGCCCATGTTGTTTGAGACGAAGCCGGGCGAAACATTTTCGGAGCTCTTATCTTATGCAGGTGGTTTTACGGAAGAGGCCTATACGGGTCGTTTGAGTGTAATACGTAATACGGGGCGTGATTTTCGTATCGAGGATATATTGGAAACCCAGTTTAACCAATTTGAAGTAAAATCGGGCGATAAATATACGGTAGAAAAAGCCCTGAACCGTTTCGCCAACCGTATCATTTTAGAAGGAGCTGTATTTCGCCCAGGTCAGTATGAGCTCAGCCCTGGTTTAACGTTATCCATGTTAATAAAAAAGGCAGATGGCCTGAAAGAAGATGCTTTTTTAAAAAGAGGATATATCATACGTTTAAAAGAAGATTATCAACGGGAGCAATTGAGTTTCAATGTGGCAGAAGTTATCGCTGGTACACAGCAGGACATTGAATTAAAACGGGAAGATATGGTGGTTATTCCCTCACTCTTTGATTTGCGTGAAGAATATATCGTGGAGATAAGCGGAGAAGTACGCAAGCCTGGGCGGTATTCGTTTTCAGAAGGAATGAGCTTACAGGCCTTGATCTTGCAGGCCGGTGGTTTTACCGAAGCCGGTAGTGCCGAGCGTATTGAGATCGCACGGCGTGTGCGCAATCTCGATAATGATATGCTTCAGGCTTCCGCGCGTACTGCAGAAATATTTAACGTAGATGTGAGCAGAGATCTGAACGATGCCGACAAATCTTTCACGCTAGAGCCTTTTGATTTGATTAATATCCGGTCGTCTGCCGGTTATGAGCGGCAGCGAACAGTGCGCGTGGAAGGGGAAGTCCTGTACCCGGGAGATTACACGCTCACGCGTAAAGATGAAAGAGTCTCCGACGTGGTGAAGAGAGCGGGAGGCTTCACGCCTTATGCTTATGTAGAAGGTGCATCCCTAAAAAGACAGCCCCTAAAACAGGCAGTAAAAGATAGTACCAGCAAAATGGATAAGCAAGAAATGTTGTCGTTAGAGGAGTTGGAGCAAGAACGTATTAACAGGTTGCAAGGTTTACAGGCAGCCACCATTAACCCGAATGCCGAAAATCCGCAACAGAGAATACAGAATAACTATGTGGGTATCAATTTGGCCAATATCGTAGAGAACCCGGGAAAAGAGAATGATTTGTTATTAGAAGGTGGGGATGTGATCCGGGTACCCAAACAGCTGCAAACCGTGAAGATCAGCGGCGAGGTATTGTCGCCCGTTACTGCTTTATACGATAGGAAGCGTGGCTTTAAGAGCTACATTTCGCAGGCGGGCGGTTTTAGCCAAAGGGCACTTAAGCGCAGAAGTTTTGTGGTATATGCCAATGGCTCTGCCAGAAGTACATCTAAGGTTCTCTTTTTTAACAACTATCCGAAAATAAAGCCTGGCTCTGAAATATTTGTTCCACAAAGGTTACCTCGAGAACGTCTGGGCGTAGCACAAGTTGTTGGCTTAGGTACCGGTTTGGCCTCTTTGGCGGCTATTATTGTTTCACTGTTGCGATAGACTTTTTGATATAAAGCTTAGTAAAAAAGAAATGTCCGAAAAGCAAAATTCGCCTGTACAGGCTGGTAAACAAATGGAAGATGAAATATCTTTAAAAGAACTGTTTTTAAAGCTAAAAGCAATTTGGCAGTTTATTCTATCAAAGTGGAAAGTAATCCTTGTTTCTGCTGCCATAGGCGGTGTAGTTGGATTAGCATATTCCATTTTTAAGAAAACATCGTATACAGCAACCGTTTCCTTCGTGTTAGAAGAACAAAAGTCGGGTAGTGGTTTATTAGGTTCTTATGCAGGTATCGCTTCACAGTTTGGTATTAACTTGGGAGGAATGGATGGGCAGGGTCTGTTTACGGGCGATAATATCATGGAGTTTTTAAAATCCCGTCGCATGATTCAAAAGACTTTATTAACTACCGTAGAGATCGAAGGAAAAAAAGAATTGCTGGTAGATCGTTATAGTCGGTTTACCAAGTTGCGCAAATCCTGGAATGAAGATCCCAAATTGGCAGATTTTAGCTTTATTCCCGATACCACGGGCATTTTTTTGCAAGACTCCATTCTTGGTGACATCTATAAAACTTTACTGAAGAAAAATCTAACTATTGAAAAACCTGATAAAAAGCTGAATATTATAGCGGTGGAAGTAGAGTCTACGGATGAGTTGTTTTCCAAAGCATTTGCTGAGCAATTGATCAAAAATGTTTCTGCCGATTATATCCGATCGCGTACAAAAAACTCTGCTGAGAATGTTGCGGTACTCACTAAAATGGTAGATTCTGTTCGGCAGGAGTTAAATTCGGCAATAGGTGGCGTGGCGAATGCTTCTGATGCCAATCCAAATGCCAACAGAGCTTTCCAGTCACTTAGGGTTCCTTCGCAGAAACGCACGGTGGATGTGCAAGCCAATACCGCTATTTTCAGCGAGCTGGTCAAGCAGCAAGAGTTGGCCAGGATGACGCTACGCAATGAGAAACCGTTGATCCAAATTTTGGATCGCCCTATATTACCCCTAGAGAAGAGTAAAGTAGGGAAGATTAAGGGAATCCTTATTGGCGGCATTCTATTTGGTTTTTTTGCTGTGTTATTTCTATTGGGTAAGTCTTTTATTTCAGAGGTTATGAACGAAGAGGGAAAATAATCTTTAGCGAAGATGATTTTGCCTTTAAGATTATTATATTCCTCACGTTTTGGAGAACGTTAGTGGGGGATAAGCAGGCATTTAAATACTGGAGAATAAATGAAAACAGCATTAATTACGGGTGTTAACGGACAAGATGGAGCTTATCTTGCTGAATTGTTATTAAGCAAGGGTTATTTTGTACATGGAATTAAGCGCCGTTCTTCTTTAATCAATACCGATCGTATTGATCATTTATATCAGGATCCGCATAATAAAGATGTACGTTTCAAATTGCATTACGGAGACATGACGGATAGTACGAATTTAATTCGTATCATTCAGGAAACACAACCCAACGAGATATATAATCTCGCTGCGATGAGCCATGTGAAAGTGAGTTTTGATACACCGGAGTATACCGCTAATGCAGATGGTATCGGTACATTGCGTTTATTGGAAGCAATTCGTATTTTGGGTTTGGAGAACAGAACCAAGATATATCAGGCCTCCACTTCTGAGCTGTACGGTTTGGTACAAGCAGTACCGCAATCAGAAACAACACCCTTTTATCCCCGCAGTCCTTATGCTGTGGCAAAATTATACGCGTATTGGATCACGGTGAATTATCGAGAGGCGTATAATATGTATGCATGTAACGGTATTCTGTTCAATCATGAAAGTCCGCTACGTGGAGAAACGTTTGTAACGAGAAAGATCACTAGGGCAGTTGCTGCAATAGCAATGGGCTTACAAGATAAGATGTATCTAGGTAATTTAGACGCACAGCGCGATTGGGGACATGCCAAGGATTATGTGAAGGCCATGTGGTTAATTTTGCAACAAGAGCAACCGGAAGATTATGTAATAGCAACTGGTATCACTACACGGGTGCGCGATTTTATTAAGATGGCTTTTGCCGAAGTTGGCGCGGAATTAGAGTTTAAAGGTATGGGGGTAGATGAAAAAGGCTATATTAAGTCTTTGACGAGTGGTGATTTTAGCTTTAATGTAGGCCAGGAGGTTGTGTGTGTAGATCCTGCTTATTTCCGTCCTACAGAGGTTGAATTGCTGATAGGAGATCCTACTAAATCTAAAACGAAGCTAGGATGGGAACCTGAGTATGATTTAGCCACTTTATGTCAGGAAATGGTCCAAAGCGATCTGGATCTTTTCAGGAAAGGGCATAAAACGCAATGGGAGCATTTGGCAGGCTAATGAACGCATCGGTTATCTTTAACAAAATATGAAAGCCGTGTGCTATTTTCAAGAAAGCCTGTGATTTAGTATATCATGAAAAGGGGTAATAAAGTCGTTTTAAATACCTTTATCATATACGGTAGAATGCTTCTTACCGTTGGTATTTCGCTATACGCTACCCGCTTAGTCCTTAATGCATTAGGCGATAGTGACTATGGTGTTTTTAATTTGGTAGCAGGTGTTATCGCCATGCTTTCCTTTTTGAGCAACACCATGGCTACTTCGACGCAAAGATTCCTGTCTTACTATCAGGGTAAGGAAGATATACCGTCGCAAAAAAAAATTTTTGCAACCAGTTTTTTCTTACACCTGATTATGGCCTCGGCAATCATGCTATTACTTTTCCTATCCTCCGGTTTTTTTTTCAATGGTTTTTTAAACATTCCTCCAGATCGCTTAATAGCAGCTAAAGGATTGTTTTATTTCATGATAGTTTCTGTTTTTTTTACAATTATAGCGGTTCCATTTTACGGGACATTAATTGCTCATGAAAATATGCTCTTCGTAGCGATCGTTAACATTCTAGAGGTGCTTTTACGCGTTATCGCTGCTTTTGCGCTATATCATGTCAGCATAGACCGACTATTAGCTTATGGAGCCTTTATGGCAGCTATACCCCTGTTGAGTTTCATAATGTACGCAGTATATTGTGTTAGGAAATATAAAGAGTGTAAAATAAGCTACGAATATTATAACAGAGACATGTTCAAACAATTATCATCCTTTGCAAGTTGGAATTTGTTCGGTTCCTTGGCTTCAATGGGAAGACTTCAGGGAACTGCGGTTTTATTTAATCTTTTTCTTGGCACTATCGTAAATGCTGCGTATGGCATCGCTAATCAAGTTTCTTCGCAGGTGAATTTTTTTTCGTCCACTTTGATCAGGGCCCTTGATCCACAGATTATGAAAAGTGAAGGGGCTCATGATCGGCAGAGAACACTTGGTTTATCACTGATTGCTTGCAAGTTTGGTTTTTTTTTGATTGCAGTAGTAGCGATACCCTGTATAGTAGAAATGGATGGAATATTGACATTTTGGTTAAAGAATGTTCCGGCCTACACGGTAGTGTTCTGTCAACTAATCCTTATCGGTATGATGATCAATCAACTTTCTATCGGTTTGCAATCTGCAATCCAGGCTGTTGGCAGGGTGAAGCTTTACCAAATTGTTGTATCCATTATATTATTATGTAATTTGCCTTTTGCCTATATCCTGTTAAAGCTGAACTGTAGTCCGAACCTCGTATTAGTGCTGTATTGTGTTATTGAATTATTCGCGTCCTTCTGGAAACTACTCTTTTTAAAGCTCACCGTTTCCTTATCCATCAACAGTTACCTTAAAAGAGTTTTTTTGCCGACCTTACTGCCTTGCTTGATTAGTCTTGGTGTAGCAATTTGCTGTCGGAATTATATATCCATTAATTTTAGATTTATTATAACGCTTGCATGTAGCGGACTGCTTTTTATGTTGACTGCTTACGCTGTAGGTCTTGATACAGAAGAAAGGACTAGGGTGAACACATTATTGTCAAATCTGTTAAAGAATATCAAAATTTAACTTTACGTAGCTATGTCTGTTAGAGGAAATCCTTCAATTCATGTGATCATTGTTACCTACAACGGCAAGAAATGGATTGATAGCTGCCTGCGTTCGTGTTTAGCATCTTCCATACCGCTTACACTGATAGTAGTAGACAATTGTTCGACAGATGATACACCTCAATTCATAGCCGCATATTACCCGTCGGTACACCTTATAAATGCACCAAGCAATCTTGGCTTTGGAAGGGCAAACAATCTCGGTATTCGTTTCGCAATATCAAAAGGAGCGGATTTTTTATGTCTGTTAAATCAAGATGCCTATTTACACACAGATACCGTCAAGAATCTAATGGCCGTTTTTACAGAATATGGGGCATATGGCGTACTCAGCCCTATGCAGCTTAACGGGGTTGGCACAGCATTCGATAAAAATTTTGAATTCAATGTGTTTTCAAAAGAGAATTGTCCGCATTATGCAGAAGATTTAGCTAACGGTCAACTAAAGCAAGTATATAGCCTTAATTTTATCATGGCGGCAATTTGGTTACTTCGAAAAGAGGTGATCGATAGAGTCGGCTGTTTTGCACCCATTTTTCGTCATTATGGAGAAGATGCCGACTATCTTAGCCGGGTAAGGTATCATGGCTATCAGATCGGCATAGTGCCTGCGGCGGTTGCTTATCATGATCGGGCACTGCGTCATACAGATATGTATAAACAATTGCAAATAGATTATATAGGCAAACTCTCAGAACTGACGGATATCAACAGAAATCTCGTCTGGCGTTTGGCATCTGCATTTAAATTTTATTTTATCAACCTCATAGGGGCATTATCAAAAAGAAATTTTAAGCTGGTTTTTACAAATACAAGATTGTTTAGTAAACAACTCACTCTTTTACCAGTAATTATTAAAACAAGAAGAAAAAATAGGAGGATAGCAGATGGCAAGTGCTAAAAAAAAGCTTATATATGTACATCACGACGGAGGTTTGGGAGGTGCCCCCATCAGCCTTTCGTTTTTGATCCCTTGTATACCAAAAGCTTTATACGATACGCGTATGTTGCTCATCGCACGAGGTCCTGTAGAGAAGCTGTTCAGTTCATTGGATATTGCGATAGATATTGATGAAAAAATACACCCGTTTCACGGTTCAACCGTATCCGGCATGAATATTAAACTGTTCGTCCGCAATTTCCTTTATTTGGCACAATCATTTATCTTTTCGCTACGATACATGAAAAGCCATCAGCCGGACATTGTTCACCTTAATTCTTCTTGTTTATTTATTGTTGCTTTAGCCGTAAAAATAGTAAATAGGAAAACGAAGGTAATATGTCACGTAAGGGAGCCATTGCTTAAATACTCGATTTGCGGAACAATTATGAAGTTTATGAATTACCTGTTCGTAGATCATTTTATTGGTATAGACCAGTACGCCATATCCACTATGAGAACAAAGGAAAATTATACTATCATCTATAATTCGGTTGATTTTGATAAATTCGCCGTCAGCCGTGTTTATCAAAAAAACCTTAGAACACAGCTAGGGATAAAAAAAGAAGATACACTGTTTCTATATTTAGCTAGAGTGGATGAGAGTAACGGTGTATTGGAATTACTAGATGCCATCTCTCAATTCCAGCATAAATATGGTAACGATAGTGCTAGTTTTATAATTTCTGGTTTCCGATTGAACGACAATAAACGCTACCTGAAAAAAGTAAATTCAGTCATCGGAAAGATGAAAAAAATATATAAGCTAAATTTTGTTGAAGATGTACCTACATTATTGGCTCAGGTTGACTTGGTGGTTGTTCCTTTTACGAAACCGCATTTCGCTCGATGTATCATCGAAGCATCAGCTATGGCCCTTCCTTCTATAGGACATCATATACCAGGTGTTGATGAACTGATCAAACATGGTACAACAGGATATTTATATCGCGCTAATGAAGAATTTGTCGATCTTTGTGCGTTAATGATTAACAATATTGAGCTTCGAAAGAAATTAAGTGAAAATGCCCTCGCTTTTGCAAAAGAGGAATTCGATCATCGTAAAAATGCCGAAAAGGTTTTAACTGTTTACCAGCGCTCTATATCACGCAAATCATAAACCGGTGAAGACCCTGATGAGAACTTAAAGCTTAAACAGAAACCTGCATAAGATACTGCTCAAAAAAAGGGCGTGAATAAAATAGCTCATGCAAGCTTCATTACCTTAAACAATTATTCCAATGAAAAATAAGATATATCGACTGCTGCAGATACTACTGAGAACAGATGTAGTTGTCTCTAATCTCGTATCAAAAATCATAAATAAGCTTACACTGATAGCTTATCAGGTCAAAACTCACGGAGATGTTAAGATATATGGACGGATCTTCATTCGGAATAAAGGCTTAATCACATTTGGTCACCAGGTGCTGATTCATTCCGGGCGCTATTACAACCCTATTGGTGGAGACACAATCTGTAGAATCATTACCGAAAAGGGAGCGAATATAAATATTGGAGATAATGTAGGGATATCGAACAGCACATTATATGCGCGAGACAATATTACCATTGAAAGTCATGTTAATATAGGAGGAGGTTGCCGGATATGGGATAATGATTTTCATTCTTTAAATAGTAAAAACAGGGTCTTAGAACACGTGCATAATATAGCAAACGGCATAGTCGCTAAACCCATATTAATAAAAAAACATGCCTTTATAGGAGGAAGCGTTCTAATATTAAAAGGTGTAACTATTGGTGAAAACGCTATAGTTGCAGCCGGGAGTGTGGTTACCAAGTCTATTCCTGACAATGAGATCTGGGGAGGAAATCCAGCAAAAAAAATAAGATGAATCGTTTTTACGCGATATTTTTTTTCTTATTAACAGCAAATACGTTGTTACCTATACCTATAGATAAACTCTGTTTATTTCTGTGTGTGTTATATATCCTCTTTTTAAAGCACGATAAAGATAGAGCATTTTTGGATAGTAATTACATTGCCATCTGTTTAAGTATATTATCTGTAGCGGTAATAGGAGCCATTATAAATACAAGCTTTGATCCAATGCTTTATTACCCTATTGTTGGCGTCATGTTTGTCTCTTTTTACCGTAAGGAACCCAATCTCCAGTCGAACCTATATTACGGGTTATTGATACACATCATATTGGGAGTACTCCTATATTTTACATCTTATCTTTATCTCCATCCGTTTGTAAGAAATATGGCTGAAAAAGGGGCACCTTTCCTACACGCCTCGCTTGGATTTGCGTCTACCAATCAGACGTTTGGCACCTACTGCATTTTATGGTTTATTATCTATTTTGATCGGAAGAGAGCCAAACAGTTAATTTCTAGATGGCATCGGGTATTTTATATCATCGTGTTAATCGCAATTATTTCGACTTTTAATAGATCTTCTTATATTTTTTTTCTGCTAATCGTTTTCTTTAGGAATAGGCGTTTAGCGTTATCTATCGTACTTGGCTTAGTCATATTAGTTACCGTCTTTTTCAATGAATTCAAAACGTTTATATTGAATGCCGATACCCTTGATTCGCGTAATGATTTATTGCAAGGGTTCAGGAAATCGTATTTACAAAGTAACTCCCTGCTTGTCTATATTTTCGGGAGAGGGGCAGTGTTCGTAACAGACCAAATTGCCATGGGTACCACCTGGAGTGATCGTAAAGATATTGAGAACGGTTATGCATTCATCTTACATGGTTATGGTATCATTGGCCTTATACTTTATGTATTAATTGGCCTTTTCAATATGCTTAGTTTATTTTTTAATAAGAGAAGGTTTGAATCGATCGTCTTGTGTTTTTACATGTTTTTTTCTTTATATTTCACGCAGGAGCTCGTGACAAATGCATTTTATTTATTTTTGGCTTATATATTGCGCAAACATAGTCCGAAAATAAAAAAGGGATACAATGCCAATAAAGCTCAATCTGATTTACAATGCTATGGAAATTAGAAGTTTAATAGCAAGGTTTAAAATAGAAATAGTTTCATAACATATATGATATCAATCGTTTGTGCCACGTTCAACGCTGGAAAAGTATTAGAGCGTTTGCTCACTAGTGTAATCCACCAAAAAAACGGGCAAGTAGAGTTGATTGTCATAGACGGCGGCTCTACCGACAATACCGTCGCCTTAATAGAAAAATACAAGAAGTACATTGACTATACCATTAGTGAACGGGATAACGGTGTGTATGACGCCTGGAATAAAGGAGTGAAAGTGGCGAAGGGCAACTGGGTCATGTTTTTAGGTGCGGATGATATCCTTTGCAAAGAAGCGATTTCCAGTTATCTTAACTTTTTAACTACACTGCCCGAAACGACCGAGTATATCTCATCAAAAGCTGAGATGATCGATAAAAACGGCCAGGTAATCTGGATCAGTGGAGGCCGGTGGAAATGGCCGCTTTTCCGTTACAAAATGACAGTTTCCCATCCTGGTTCATTACATGCAAAAAAACTTTTTCAGCGATATGGATATTACGATCATGTGAAATTCAAAATAGCTGGTGATTATCAGCTGTTACTTCGAGCAGGAAAGACGCTGCAATATGCATATTTCGATAGCGTAACCGTACAAATGTCCGAAGGAGGGATGAGTGATTCCTACGCCGCAATCGTAGAGCATTATAACGCTTCAGTAAAGACCGGTGGGGCTTTCAGATTAGGATCGTTTCTCGTCGGTACGTATATGTACCTTAAATCAAGACTGAACAAAATAGTACGGCGATTTGGAGTTAACCTTAATAGAAGATAACAAGCATATTTTATGCTGATATAACGATAAAAACATCGATGAATATTTTAGTGATTAATGGGAGTAGCGACCTCTACGGTGCAAACCGAATTTTAGTTGAAACCTTGGATGTTTTGGTAAAAACCGATCGAGTTTTCCTTGTATTACCATCCGATGGACCTTTGTGTAACTTCATTAAGGACCGAATACCCTCTATAGAGCTACTTATCATTCCAACATTACCAACAGTAGCAAGAAAGATGTTTAGCCCTCTAGGCGTGTTAGGAGCCATATATAAATTTCTCTCATCTTACTATGCGTTAAAAAAAATCGTCAGGCGCAACCGCATTCAAATAGCCTATATTAATACCTTATCTTGTTTCTTCTCTATTAAACAAATGCAGCTCATGGGGTTAAGAACGTTCGTACACATTCATGAAATCATTGAGTCGCCCAAAATAGCTGCAAATCTTATTAATAAACTTAGCTTAAGATGGATGACATGGGGCATAGCTGTATCACGCGCTGTTTTTGACAATCTTACTTGCTTTGTTTCTAAAGAAGTGGTGGCCCAAAAAGTCACTATATTGTCTAACGGAATACCAGATGCCTTGTATAGTCCTGTTCGGCAGCCATTGAGTGAAGGAGAAATTGTCGTGTCGCTGATTGCACGGATTAAGCCAGAGAAAGGTGTATGGTTTTTTTTGGATGCGATTGCAAATCTATCGAAAAAAGAAGCGCGGGCCGCCATGTTTTATATCGTAGGAGGCCCGGCACCAAATGGAGAGCACTATGTGGAACAGCTAAAAAAAGATATACGCCATCATCTTTACCATGACCGGATTACCTACTTGGATTTTATTCCAAATGTGAACGATATTCAAAAGAGTAGTGATATATTAGTAATCCCTTCTACCATGAAAGACCCTTTTCCTACCACCGTACTTGAAGCAATGAGAGCTGGAAAGCCTGTAATTGCTACAGATAATGGAGGTGCAGCAGAGGCAGTTCAGGATGAGGTTACAGGCTATTTGATAAAGCCGGGAGATGTAACGGCCTTTGCAGACAAGTTAACTGTACTTATAAATGACTCAAATAAAAGAATGGATTTTGGACGCAATGGAAGAGGTCGATACGAAACAGAATTCGCACAGAAGCAATTTGAAAATAAAATAAATGCGTTAATGATCAAATTAAAACGAAACCAACAAGCATAAAACAGAAGAAACAAATTTTTCTTTGCAATGTTATTTCTATGATAAATTGATTATCTTTTGCTAAAAAACTAAACTAATGAAAAAAGTTATTAGATTACCAGCTTATTCTTTTCTTATTATTGTTCTTTTATTTACATATTATCCATTCTCGCTCCGCGCAGCTCAGCCTGATGTGATGATTGGTGCCTATTACTTTGATGGTTGGACAGGTAAATATCAAAATCATATTACTCCGGCTCTTGTTGAAAACTTTAAAGAACGCGAGCCAAAGTGGGGCTGGCTTACCAGTAAACAGGAGATTGTTGATGAACAGATTAAAGAAGCAAGTGACATTGGCTTGTCTTTTTTTAATTTTTGTTGGTATTATCACGGGAAAGACCGGTATAAAACCGAAGCGTTGAATCAAGCTTTTCGTTTTTACCATACGTCAAAGAACAAGTCCTTATTGAAGTACTGTATTACTGTCGTGAATCACCAAGGCTCGGAAGTCGGTCCGTCTGATTGGCCTACACTAGTGACGGAATGGGTTCAACAATTTAACGATCCACAATATTTACGGGTGGATGGCAAACCTTTGCTTATTTTTTACGATAGAAATTCCTTAATTAAGCAGTTTGGGGGTGCAGATAATGTGAAAGCAGCTATGGATAGTTTACGAAGAGTTGCGTATGATGCTGGCTTTAAAAGCATAAGCTTAGCCCTAAGCAGTAGCCCTGGAGATATAACGGGCTGCTTTCAGTTGGGGTTTGATATCCTAACGGGCTATAATTACCACAGTCACGGCTTTGCACCCAATTTAGTTCAAACACCTATTGAGCGTATGCAGGCGGCTGATCTGGCTGCTTGGAACAAATTTCCTAGAACATCTCAGTTAAAATATATTCCTGCAGTTACGCTTGGTTGGGATCCTAGGCCATGGGCCACAAAAGAAAATGGGTATTCCCATACACCATATTATATAAATTATGGGCCAGCGTCGGTAGAAAAATCGGTTCGCTCGGCAATAAGGTGGGTAAAAACTAATCGTAGAAAAACCACTAAGCAGAAAGTGATCCTATTATATGCATGGAACGAAAATGGCGAGGGGGCTTGGTTGACACCGGGGAAAACGGGGCTTAACCCAGGAGAAGGAGTAAAACGGGCGGTTGGGAAGTAGCGTTACAAGTATACACAAAAAGACAAATACTTTTTTCACAACACTATTTAGCTTTCGAACTTGTTGACTATAATCACTATATTTGTCGTTATTATAAAAGCAAGTGCATTATTATACTCCTTTTGAAATATGTTCTATAAATAGAACGTTTAATTTTAATACTATTTTGGAGGAAACCGCTCAGAGAAGAGATGAAAATAGCGTTAAGTTTTTTGTATTGATTACATTTCTGTTGGGAGTTATGAGGACGAATTTATGAATATAGCAATCCTTGGCACAAGAGGCGTGCCTAATTATTACGGTGGATTTGAGCAATTCGCCGCATATCTTTCCAGGGCGCTGGTTGAAAAAGGACATCAGGTAACGGTTTATAACTCCCATAATCACCCTTATCAGGATAAAAATTGGTATGGCGTTAATATCACCCATTGCAAAGATCTTGAGTACAAAATCGGTACGGCCGGCCAATTCATATATGATCTAAATTGTATTTTAAATGCAAGGAAGCAAAATTTTGATATCATTTTACAATTGGGATATACCAGCAGTTCTATTTGGGGTTGGCTAATGCCCATGAAAAAGAGTATCATTACGACCAATATGGACGGTTTGGAGTGGAAGCGTACAAAATACAGTACGCGCGTGCAGAACTTCTTAAAATATGCAGAGAAGTTAGCGGTAAAGTATAGTCATCATTTAATTGCAGATTCTGTAGGGATTCAATCGTATTTGAGACATAAATACGCCAAACCTTCGCTCTTTATCCCTTACGGGGCAGATTTGTTTAATGAGCCCGACATTAATTATCTTTCTACCTATCGCGTATTACCGTTCCAGTATAACATGTTAATTGCCCGCATGGAACCAGAGAATAACATTGAAATGATTTTGGACGGGGTAGTAGAGGCCCGAAATGAACATCCCTTTCTGGTCGTTGGGAAAACAGATACGCCCTACGGTAAGCACTTAAAGCAAAAATTCAAGGCTTACCCTTACATTCGGTTTACAGAAGGAATATTTGATATTGGCATACTGAATAATCTGCGGTATTTCGCTAATTTGTACTTTCACGGCCATACCGTTGGTGGTACAAACCCCTCCCTCTTAGAAGCTATGGCTTCTAACTCGCTGATTTGTGCTCATGATAACATATTCAATAAGTCCATCCTTGGTGATGACGCATTCTATTTTAAGAGTAAAAAAGATGTATCATCACTGATTTTAGCAAAGGATAAAAAAGAGCACAAAAGCTTTTTATTGGCGAATGAAGAGAAGATCAAGAACAAGTATTCCTGGGAGCGTATTGTTCATCAGTATCTAAATCATTTCGAAAACATTCTCGGGCAGGAGGAAACCGTATTTAATCCACTCGGGAAATCAAATGATGTGATAGCTGTGGGTAACAGATTTAAAGAATGATTGGGCAATAATTTTGTTCGTTCTGGCAGTTTTCTGCCATAGAATTTCACATTTGAGTTTCATGTAACGTCAAAGATTGCTTGCTGATGCCCTGCTTCCATTCCGGTTAGCCACATAATTGGGCGGTTCAAACACAAACATTTGTTTCTTTCCTAAACGAGTCTTACATTACATCATCAGTCAACCATTATTGTGATGTATAAAAACAGAAAGCTAATTGGCTTCCCTTTTGTGGTAGCCGTGTTCTTTTTGTACCTTGCTGCAATACCTAGCAAAGGGCAACAAAGTCAATTGCTCGACCAAAAGTTAAGTCTTAATGTTCATGGAGCAGAAAGGCTCGAGAGCGTGATTTTTCGCATAGAATCACTGGTAAATACACGCATCATATTCAATCTGCATGATTTTGATTCATATAAAGCCCGTGCTAACAATTACAAAGAAGTATCTGTAAAGCAAATTTTAGAAGAGCAGCTTGCCTCCACCCCACTAACCTATCAGATGAAGGGCGTCAAGCTTTTTATACTGAAAAAGAGCGATCTGCAAGCAAAAGAGAAAAAGTAAGCATAACAACTTTGTTATCATACTGGCATCCTTCTCACAATATGTGCTCTATTCTAAGCGTTGGCACTTTTTTTGTGTAATAAGTGTGCATTAGCCAAAAAAATAGAGAAACTGAGAAATACCTAATAATAGGGATTTAAAATGTAAGAAAAAATCCTCAGTTTTGTTGATCCTAGCTTTAGGAGCAGAAGCTCTATTAGATAGCGTAATATTATGATACCCAAAAGTGAAAATGCTTTTTATTTAATACATCTTGTTGCCGATTTGGTAATAATTAGTTTAGGATTTGCAGTGGCTGCTTTTTTTTCCAGCAGTTTTTCCAGCAACTATATTGACCTCAGCTTTTTAGGTTATCTGCTTACCGTTTGGTATTTTTCTGCTCGCTCCCATTCCCTTTATTCAATCGATACCCCTATTGCATTGGTTCGGGAGTTGTTCAATACTCTGAACTGCATTCTTATTCAGCTCATTGCGGCTGTAATTTTTATTTTTATAATAAAAGAAGTAGAATATTCCCGCACTTTTGTGTTATTGTACGGCCTTGTACTCTGTGCCATTTTACCCATTGCCAAGCTCGTCTTAAAAAAAATATTCGTATATCTTTATGGGCGGGGTGTTTTATGTAAGCGTGCTATTGTTATTGGTGATGGTGTTACAGGGAGAAAGTTTTTTCGTTATGTTCAGCAGAATAAGCTTTTTGGCTATCAGATGGTTAAATACATTAATGGGAAGATGATTATAAGAGCGAATGGCTCTGCGATCGAAAAAATCAATAGTATAGCCATTGGTAATGGGCAGATCGGGCAGATCGATGAGGTTTTCATTGCCGAACCTGATAGCGGTGCCTATCAAGTGGAAGCGATCACCAGCGTATTGACCGGTTATGCTGCACGTTTGCGTGTCATCCCTAAAATGAATGATCAAATGCTAAAGGGGCAACCTAAACGCTTAACGATGTTGGGCACTTTTCCTTTAATCAGTGTTCGCCGAGAACCGTTGGAAGATGTGTATAATAAGTGGCTCAAACGTATTTTTGATGTATTGTTCAGTATAGTGGTTTTGGTGGGGGTTTGCACTTGGTTATTTCCGCTCATTGCCATATGTATAAAACTGAATTCCAAAGGCCCCGTATTTTTTAGACAGGAGCGTTGGGGGAGACGTAATAAACCCTTTATCTGCTTCAAGTTCCGCTCCATGTATTCCAAGCAGGGTGATACCGACACCGATGGTAAGTTTATGCAGGCCCGTAAAGGCGATGCCCGTATTACCGCCATCGGCAGGGTTCTCCGTAAAACCAATCTTGATGAGTTTCCTCAATTTATCAATGTGTTACTCGGCCATATGAGCATTGTAGGACCCAGACCGCATGCCTCCCTGATGAATATCGAGTCTGTCGAAGTGATTAACCGTTATCTGGTGCGGCATATGGCCAAACCCGGTATTACCGGTTGGGCGCAGGTAAATGGTTTAAGAGGCGAGTCGAGCGATCATTCCCTCCTCGAAGCACGCGTAGCCCATGATGTGTGGTACATCGAGAACTGGACTTTTTGGCTCGATCTGCGCATTATCTTTTTAACCGTTTTCAAAATGGCTGTTGGTGATAAACAAGCTTATTAGTTAATCAGTGACGAGTGATCGGTTATCAGTAATGAGTGATGAGTAATCAGTGAAAACGATCGTCATGTCGAGCGTTAGTCGAGACATCTAGTGTTAGCTGCCAGTTATCAGTGACGTGTAATCAGTCATCAATGAGAACGATCGTCATGTCGAGCGTTAGCCGAGACATCTAATGTTAGTTGCCAGTTATCAGTGACGTGTAATCAGTCATCAATGAGAACGATCGTCATGTCGAGCATTAGTCGAGACATCTAGTGTTAGCTGCCGGTTATCAGTAATGAGTGATGAGTAATCAGTGAAAACGATCGTCATGTCGAGCGTTAGTCGAGACATCTAGCGTTAGTTGCCGGTTATCAGTAATGAGTGATGAGTAATCAGTGAAAACGATCGTCATGTCGAGCGTTAGTCGAGACATCTAGCGTTAGTTGCCAGTTATCAGTGACGAGTGATCAGTTGTTCGTAATTAGTTCTCTGTTTTTAATATTCGCTGACTGCAGCAGTTTAGTCAATTTCCGCGAATGCACCAGCGAAGAAAACTTTTTATGTTCATCTAACGTTGCTATTCCGGATCCAATAAAGCTTGCATAACCATCGTGTATCAACTTGTCTGATAGTTTTCTCGCTGCGCTACCATGTGCTCCCGTTAACGATAAAATATCCATCTGCAGCAAGCAACCCCGGTCTAGTAGTCGTTTAATATTGCGGTAATTATCCTGTAGGCATTCATAAATTTCTGTCTGCATCAGTACCGGTATGTATCCCTTAAGCTGTAATTGGAACACGGCATCCTCCAGATAGCTGCTGGCTATCCCTTTGTCTGACTCAATCGGTAGGTACTGGCTGCCCAGGGTGGTTACCTGCTCACCTTTCAGTAACCTTGGTAAATCGTTTTCTATTGAATAAAGCAAGGTTGTTTCAATAGTAGAGTCCATCTGTGCTATTTTTTCCTTTTGCGTGGCATCACTTACCGGTATCACCATAATAATCCGTTCATAGCCTGATTTCTTTATGTGTAATGCCAACTCCTCCGGCGGTAATCTGTCCTTTTTGTTCGATAATAAACCTATATTGATGTCGGTACCCAATACCTCTCCAATAGGAATAGAGCCGAAGCCCGGTAAAAATGAAATCATTGCAAAGATAGTTTAGTACTGATGTTTAACTATTAAAAATAAAATAATTACACAATATTTCTCATATACGTATGCACTTATGTGTCTGTATGGGTGTTTTTTGTGTACGATCTGTGTTCAGGCCTGTTCCCTGCATCCCTTAGGGATTTCGGTGATAGGTAAATAGTTGAATATAAGGCAGAAGCCCCGGTTCCTACCTGGAGGGTAGGTTAAAAAATCAATTCTCTATTCTTAACATTTGCAGATCGAAGTAACCTGGCCAATTTACGGGAGTGCAGCAGCGGTTGAAATCTTCTATGTTCATCAGGCGTAGTCATCCCCGAGCCAATGAAACTTGCAAAGCCTCCGTATATCAATCTTTTTGCTAGTCTTTTTGCTGCGGCACCTACAGCCCCTGTCAATGAAAGGATATCTGCCTGTAAGAGGCATCCGCGATCTTGCAGGCGTTGTATATTGCGGTAGTTGTCTTGCAGGTTCTCATAGCGTTCTGCTTGCAGCAGTACCGGCACATAGCCCTTCAATTGCAGTTGTAGCACTGCATCTTCCAGGTGGCTGCTGGGCGTGTATATATCTGCCTCAATCAAAAGGTACTTATTACCCAACGTAGATGCCTCGCTGGTGTCCAGTAGAAAAGGTAAGTCTTTCTCTACAGAATATACGTAGGCCTTTTTAATGATCGAATTGGTTAATACGTCGGCATCATTTACCAGGTCAATACCCGGAGGTACAATGCCAATAATATTTTCGTAACCGGAGTTTTTTAGCCGTTCCAGCAAATCGCCCGTTTGTATCTTATCTTTTTGATTGGATAGAAGGCTTTGGTTAAAATCGGTGCCTAACATAGCCCCTATAGAGATAGGGTTTGAACTTGGTAAAAGTGAAATCATAGCCATTCCGTTTAATTTTATTATAAATTTAATATAAAAAAGGCCTGATTTCGCTAATGTTTACAGCTATATGTGTATTTATGTATATTTTTTGTGTATAATCAGTAAAATCATTAAATGAATGTCACAAGAAGCTTTTAAAAGAATGGTTTTTATACATCCATGTTATATGCTCCCTAAAATGTTTTTGATTTCGATGAAATACGTTCTTCCTATCGGGATTTTTGTTCCATCTTTTAGTATAAGCTCCACCTGGCTGTAAGAAACGATATGTTTACGGTTTACCAGAAACGATTTATGTACCCTTAAAAAAGGATGCGTTAAAGGCAGTTTCGTTTCAAATTCCTTTAAGTTTTTCCGCAGTGCAAAGCGTTTAAGTTCCATCTTAATTTCCACATAGTTGCCATTCGCTTTCACATATTGAATGTCTTTTAAGGCAACCTTTTGTTTTCCTTTACCCATCGGCACAAAAAGGCTGGTAGAAGTAGGTTTATGCGCCAGGTGGCTTTCCGCCATCTCAATCGTAGCAAAGAGGTCTTGCTTCGTGAACGGCTTAATCAAATAGCCATAAGGGCGTGTTTCCTTGGCCACCGTAATATTGCGTACATCGCTGTGTGAAGTAATAAAAATAAACGGAATTTTGAGCTCCTGCAGTGTCTGGGCAATATCAATCCCATTTTTATTTCCTTTAATCGTAATATCCAATAAAAACAGGTCGGGCTTTTCCTGCTGGGCAATCAGCATGGCTTCTTCATAAGAAGACGCAATTTCACAGGTTTCATAGCCCAGCTCCAGGAGCTGGTCGTATATGTCTCCTGCAATGATCATTTCGTCTTCTACAATCGCTATCCGTAGGTGCTTCATCTAAAAATCTTTAAAAGTTATCCTAAAAAAAGAAGACTGCTGATGTTCGTAAATCAGTGTTCCCTTCAATTGTCTCGTTAAATCGCGTATAAGCCGCATGCCCATTGTTCTACTACTTTTGATATCCACGGTTTCCGGTAAACCTTTGCCATTATCACAGTAGGCCAATTCATATTCATGATCTGTTGTCTTTATCAAGTTGATGGCTATATAAATCATCTGATCTTCCGGTTGCGCATACTTCAACGAGTTGGTAATCAGTTCTGTCATAATAAGGCCCAGTGGGATGGCAATATCCGTTTTTAGCTTTACATTGTCTGCAATCGCAATTTCGGGTATTGCCTGGTATTCATCCAGCGCATAACTCTGTATCAGATAGTCCGTTAAGTTGCGCGTATATACCAGCATGTTAATCGCCTCAAAATGATTATGGCTATAGAGTTCTTGATGTACCAGCAGCATGGAATGCAATCTTCCTGCACTCTCCCGCAGTGCAGAGATCGCTTCATCATTATCAGAAGTACGGAGTTGCATATTTAATAGAGAGGCTGCCAGTTGCAGGTTGTTTTTAACCCGGTGATGTATTTCCCGAAGCAACAGCTCATTCTGTTCATTCGTTTGTTTCAGCAAGTTAAATTGTTTGTCGATTTTCTTGGTTTTTGCGGCAAGTTCCATAACATGTCTTCTCTTGTCTCTATAACGTTTATAATTAATTAAACCCAAAGCCGTTAATAATAACAGGAACACAATCAATACTACCTGTTGCAAGGTGATATACCTGACGTTCTTTTCATCGCTCAATAACAGCTCCTCGCTTTGTTCGTTCTCCAAGGGTATGCTGGTTTCTTCGAGTGCTGTAGGCGCCATCAGTTGGGAGCCAACGCTGAGATCCGCGGCCGGGAGGGTGATAGGAAAGAATATATGCGTAAATAGAAAAATCCTGTATGCTATCAGCCGGAACATTTTTTTGTGTGTAAATAGTACTATATCATAATAAAAAGATGTCTGTTTTGTTCTCAGCTAAGATACATGTTCTTGCTCACAAAACATTATTTAAGAAGAAAATTTTATTATTATTAAATAATTGTTTATTAATTCTTAATTAAGACCTATGATTACGTTCGATAGGTGTCCAACTACATTTTTTTGTACATAAACTGCATTGTTTTTATTGCGGTTTTTTGTTTTATTTGTCGTGTTTGTGCAGGATGTGTAAGCATTTTTGTGCATTTTTTGTGTTCTTTTTAAAAAAGTGACGATAATCGTGCCATTTATAAAAATGGTCATCATGCGGTGATGGATAGCTTGGATGCAGTATTAAGAAGGTTAAAATTACATTTACTTATCTAAACAAAAAAAACAGCACATTAAACAGTTCGGTATGCTTTTTGTTTAATGTGGACATCGCAAACAGGCAAAAGCTGTGAAAAAAGAGTGATAATATATGATAAAATATGAACGTAAGTAGCCGTAATTTTTTCTATTTTACCCATGTCGTAACCGATTTGGGTATACTGGTAATTTCCTTTTTTGTAGCCTTATTTATCAGCGATCGCTCCGCCATCCCCGGTTTAGGAGCCTATGATATGGGCTTTCTATTATTTCTGCTCTGCGGCTGGTATTTTACCGCGCGCTCCAACCGCTTATATGAAGATAAGGTACAGGAAAACCAGATGCGCGAGCTTTTTAAAACACTCAACACCATCATCTGGCAGGTTATGCTGGCCGTTCTCTTTATTTTTGTGATCAAAGAGAAAGACTATTCGCGCACCTTTGTATTGGTGTATGGCCTCATGATTGGTTTTTTGGTTCCTCTCAGTAAAATCACACTGAAACGTATTTACATAACACTTTACCGCCATGGTTACCTGCGCAAGCGGGCTTTGGTAATCGGTGGGGGCGAGAACGGCCAATTGTTCTGCCGGTACCTACGCGAGAATAAATATTACGGTTATGAGCTCGTGCGGTATATCAACGGAGCCTTAAGTCTTTCCAGTAGTAATGGGCAGGCATACGCCAACCGTATGTTGATGGTGGGCGATCGGCCTTTAGAGAATATCAATGACATTGATGAGGTATTTATTACCGAAGAGCCCGACGGTCATTTCAGCGCACGCGAAATTGCGTCCGTGCTCAGCTCACATGCCGTACGTTTACGCATTATACCCAGTATGTTTAATATGAGCAGTTCCGGGATGTACAGCTTCAGCATGATGGGTGGTTTCCCTTTGCTCAGTGTGCGTAATGAACCCTTGGAAGACGTTTACAATCGCGCCGCAAAAAGAGCGTTTGACGTTGTTTTCAGTCTTTTTGTGCTTGTTTTTGTGTGCTCTTGGTTATTCCCTATCATTGCCATCATCATCAAAGTGGGTTCCAAGGGCCCGGTATTCTATAAGCAAGAGCGTTGGGGCAAACGCAATAGGCCATTTTTGTGTTATAAATTCAGGTCGATGTATGTCAAAGCTCCCGATACCAATAATGACGGTAAATTTCAACAGGCCCAGAAGAACGATCCGCGTATTACCCCTATAGGCCGTTTTCTGCGAAAAACCAGTTTAGATGAATTTCCACAGTTTTTAAACGTCCTTTCCGGCGAGATGAGTGTTGTGGGGCCTCGTCCGCATGCGTCGCTGATGAATATTGAGTCTACCCATCTTATCAAGAACTACCTCGTAAGGCATCAAGCCAAGCCAGGCATCACCGGTTGGGCCCAGGTAAACGGATTACGTGGAGAGTCTGCAGATCCCAAACTGCTCAAAGCCCGTATTCAGCATGATATCTGGTATATCGAGCATTGGACCTTTTTGCTCGATCTAAAGATCATTTTTCTCACCTTTTGGCGAATGGTTATTGGCGATAAGCAGGCTTATTAGTTGCCAGTTGCGGGTTGTGAGCAGGGAGTAATCAGTAACGGGTAATCAGTGAAAACGGTCGTCATGTCGAGCATTAGCCGAGACATCTAGTGTCAGTTGCTATTTGCCAATTGCCGCTTGCCAGTTGTTAGTTGTGGGTAATCAGTGAAAACGGTCGTCATGTCGAGCGTTCGTCGAGACATCTGGTTATAAACCCTAAGTTGTTTGCCGCTTGCTAGTTGCCAGTTGTGGGTTGTGAGTAATCAGTGAAAACGATCGTCATGTCGAGCATTAGCCGAGACATCTGCTTATAAACCCTAAGTTGCCTGCCAGTTGTTTGTTTTTTATGATCAAGCATAAAGAAAAAGAGAAATGTCATTTAAAATTACGACTTTTGCAATTCAAATTACTAATGTAAATCGAGCTATAAGCGTTTTTCCCTCTATCAGGTAAGAGGGCATTGGTAAAAAGGTCGAAGGAATAAACATTCGTCAGTGGAAAGTGCAGCCTCCAAAGTTTTTTTTAGTAAAGGCTAAGTAGAGGCAGCGACGTTGAAAAAAACTTTGAAGCTGCGAGTTTTTGTTTCTTTCTGCGATCAAAAAGAAAAGAAAGATGTTTAATCTATTTAAGTCGAAGAAAGGGTGTCGCGATATCGCGTGGATAGGTACAGATATCCATTCACATTTACTACCAGGAATTGATGACGGTGTAAATGATGTGGGCACCAGTGTGCGTTTTATAAAGGAGTTGTTAGGTCTTGGCTACAGCCAGTTTATTGTAACTCCCCATATTTATGATGAGGTACATCCCAATACCCCCGAAACCATCAATGCGGCACACGAGAAATTATATGTGGCCATGCAGGCAGCAGGTTTGGGCGATGTTTACACCCATTCTGCCGCAGAATATATGTTAGGTGAAGGCTTTACGCAACTGCTGGCCCATGGCAATCTAAAAACATACCCCGATAACTATTTACTCATAGAGATGCCCTATATTGCAGAACCTATGCAGTTGGAGCAGATCATTTTTCAGATCAGTGTAAAGGGCTACAAGCCTATTATGGCCCATCCCGAGCGTTATGTTTTCTACTTTAACCGGCCAGAGGCCTTTCACCGTTTAAAAGAAATGGGCTGTTTATTGCAGCTCAACTTACTGTCTCCTACAGGCTATTACGGTAAAGAAGTCGCTAAGGCCGCTGCTTATATGATCAAAAACGGCTTATATGATGTTGCCGGTACCGATTTACATCACGAGCGTCATCTGGCCAAGCTGAGCAAATATGTTCAAAGTGGGCAAGCCTATAAAGATTTGGGTCATTTAGGGTTAAAAAATAAAGAACTTTTCGGGGGCTAGTATAGCCATTCCTGTTGCCAATTAACATAAAAAAACACAAAAAACCACCATTCATACACATTCGTTTGATAGTACCAGTTAAGTAGCTTAATATTGATTATTAATCCTAACGTACTGTGCTATAGCGAATAGATGTTTCATTAATGGAATATGTTTAGTTTTGTTCCATTATCACTGAACTTAGGTAGCTCTAACCGATAAATTTAAATACTTCTCACATCAATAGTTCCTTGTTTTTTTAATGCAGGAAGCTTTTTTGAGGGATTGTCAAAACCTAACAGGAGGGGGGAATGAGAAAAATAAATTTAAAACAACTTACCGTGTCTCCGGGAGAAGAGGCATTGTATACCATGTTACATACACCACGCAAACAAAGGTATGACACCGAAGTAGAAGAAACACAGCTTTCAGAAGAGTGGGAGGTTTTTAATGATTTTGAAATCAGCAATGATTATCTGATGTTTTTTGATACTTAGGCATGTGTTTGAAGGCGGATTAATGTTAGTTTTTTTATATGTCAGAGAACGAAGAACTACTTTACGCTACCTATATCATGTTACTTAGACAGGGAATTGAGTTGCCCGGCTCCTTTATCGTTAAGCGGTGGGGCTTATATGTTCCTGTGGGGCAAGAGCAGCAAGAGGCTTTTTTTAGATTATTCTTCCCCGATTACATAGATAAATCCACTACATTTTCATGCGTTTCTACCATTCTGGTGCTGGGTACCAATAAAAAGTACGCTTATAAAGATAAGCGTAATGCCTGGTGGAAAATTATTTCTGGTAGAGTCAATAGACTGGGGCAGGATACCGCCAATATTCTGTTGCCCGGAGACGAGGTGAATATTCCTGCCGAGAAGGCTTGTTCCTTCCACAGTTTAGATGTTCCTTCCGTTTTGCTTCAGCTCGAGGCACACACCTTAGATCCTTTCCCCTTGGCACCATATTCGATAAGAAAGGATGTCTTAGAATAAAAAAATATATAATATGCCGATACCCCATACCCATAGTCAATCGCCTGTTCAAGAGCGCGTTATTTGCAAAAAATGCGGATCTGATGATTGTTTCCGCATCCGTAGAAGTACCCTAACAAAAGCACTATTAGGTTTTTTAGCGCTAAAGCATTACCGTTGCGCCAAATGTAAACGCACCTTTTACAAATTCTGAGCATCATTGAAAAATACCTGAAAACAGGTATTTTCTTTCCCTTTGTAAAACTGTAATTTTACTGTTTTTTTTAAAAAGAAGCGCTATAAGCGCTTTTTTGCTTTTTTTTCGTGGGCTAAGCAAATGAAATTTGCTACCAATCCATTATTCCTATATAGATCCGGTTATAATTGTTTATAAATAATCATTTTTATGAAATTTTGTAAAGTAATTGAGGTGCATGTATTCAAAAATATACAGTGCGTACATAATACTGAACAAAACTGAACAAAATGAACAGAATGGGCATACAAATGCTGTATAAAGTGTCTACTTTAGTGTAATTGTGAAGCGATTAAAGCCTCTTTGTGTTAAGTAAGTGTTAAGTTCTCCGTCACAAAACGTAACGGCCCTTCTGATACCTCTTTTGGAAGCTAGAATGCTTGTGCGTTTTAGACTCGATGGAAAAAGAAAAATAAATAGTTGAATTCCAAAATTGATAAATCCATTGAAGAAGCAAATTAGATAAGGTAACACGTGTTAGAAAGAATAAAGGGGAACTTGTAAAGCAACTTGATTCTTTATCAAATACATTTTACAATACAAATCAATAAAGACATTGCTGATCGGCTCCCGCGCATAGGATGGACCGGCCTTCTAGGATGAACGTTAAAAAGATTCAGCTTAGCAAAGGGAGTAGAAAAATTTTCAGCTGCGAGGTTCTTTGCTTCTTTCTTCACGGCGAAGAAAGAAGACATATAATCATAGAATGATAAACGTCACAAAGTAAAAATCCAGATTTTTTTATGTCATTTTTGTATTTAAAATGACATCACTATGAATACATTAAAATTAAAGAAATCAACTTCGTTACGCCTTGATAATGAATTGTACAATTACATAGAGAAGCTTGCTAAAAAAGAAAACAGGAGCGTGAGCAATTTTATAGAGACGCTCCTTGCAGAGACAACACATTTCCGTGAGCCTAATGCGGAAACCAAAATCGCTATTGAGGAAGCTAGAAAGGAAAAACCATTTCTTAAAGGCTATACAGACACCAGCAAACTTTTTGAAGATTTAGCGAAATGAGTGGATACGAAGTTTTTCCTTCTACTAAGTTCAAGAAGGATTACAAGAAGTTCCTCAAGAAAAAGAAAGAACTGGCAGCCATCCAAGCAACCGGGTAGGTTCCCATTCCGAACTGTTTTAAATATTTGCATTAGCAAACCACACAGAATTAGGGATCAAGCAAATTTTCTAGGGGAGCATAGCGATTCATGTCTCAGCCATGCTTCCTCCGTCCTCTATTCGTCCCCTATCCGTGATATATCCCAGTAATACCCTATAATACCTCGATAAAAACACCTAAAAACGGTATTATAACGGATACCTATCGGAAAAGTATCGGACTAAGCTCTAGATTGGATGGCTATGGTGAGGGTACAAACTAACGCTAAAAACAAGCCCAAATAAATTATATTCAGCACGGATTTTTTATCCTTCATCCCCCAACTTATTTGCTTGATCCAGAATTAGCAAACTCCGGCCTTTAAGTCAATCATACTGGGCTCCCGCGCGGTGGTTAGGACGGCCTTCTAGGCTAAGCGTCAAAAAGATTCAGAATAGCATGGGAGATGAGGTCAGTGAAGAAGTGAAGTGAAACGGAACGGCTCCACTGATCGGCGCTATAGATCTGAATCTTTAGCGAAACCTAGACAGCCTTGATGTTATTCACTTGTGTTTATTTTTTAAGGTGTTCATGAGCTCATCGCTCCGCTCTTCGGTCTGTTTCTTTTCCCATCAAAGGGGAAAAGAAAATAACAGTTCATTTACAAAAACCCACACTTTATACACATACGGGTATGTAAATAATTGTGATACCAATCGTTTTTATATTTTTGTTGTCGATAGTCTTTTTGGCGAATAATTAAATATATTGCTCTTAAAACAGCTATTTTTTATTAAATTTCTGTTAAAATAGCCTTTTTTGTTGAAAAAAAATTAAAAGAATATTCGTTCCGTACTTTATGGCCCGATAGTTGTTTTGGGTGGAACCGAGTATAAACGAGTGTGTAAATACACGGCACAGGCGGTTCCTTTTTAGTCAATTGTTCTATGCACCGGTAAAAAGCAGAAGAAAACCAGCATGCAATTAAGAAAGGTCGTTAAAATATAGAACGCGAGCAAGTCACACGGGCCTCTAGAGCGCAAGACAGGATGGCCTCACAGAATGAACATAAGGTTAAAAAGGAAATAGGAACAAATTTTAGAAAAGAAACAAACTCCGGCCCGTTAGAAAGTCACACGGGGCTCCCGAGCGGCAGACAGACCGGCCTTCTAGGACGAGCGTCAAAAAGATTCAGCGTAGCAGTGGGATAGAGGTCAGTGAAGAAG
>Ga0160438_1000083_pt1 | contig 46131 bp, 34 predicted proteins | sample HID1975K_E0MG_FD_108203 | JGI IMG/M metagenome (GOLD analysis project Ga0160438, IMG submission 108203) | Enriched soil microbial communities from UW Madison campus, WI, USA - HID1975K_E0 MG | ecosystem: Environmental > Terrestrial > Soil > Unclassified | place: USA: Madison, Wisconsin...
GCCCAGCAACTCAACGGTCGACCACGCAAGACGCTCGGCTGGAAGACACCAGCCGAGCGCCTGCGTGATCTACTGACAACCACTTAGGCCATCAGGTGTTGCGAGGACCATTGGAATCCGCCGTCACGCGGTGCGGGTCCCTCGTCGTCCACCTGAGCCCCCGCCCCAGGACGACGGCCGCGAGACGCCTCGCCGCGCACGGTCACGCCCCGACGACCATCCAGCTCTCCCCGCGTGCCCGGAGGCCCGTCGTGAGCGCACGGGCCGCCATGAAGACGACCGCGAACGCGACCCACAGCCACGCGAGCCCGGCGGCTCCGGGCGGTGCCCAGGCGTGCACGGCCAGCGCCGCCGGGACGTAGGCGACGAGGGTCGCGACGCCGGCCCACGCGAGGAACGGCCCGTCGCCGGCGCCGATGAGGACGCCGTCGAGGACGAACACCCAGCCGGCCATCGGCAGCGCCACGGCGGCGACGACGAGGCCGACGACGGCCGCGCGCTGCACGTCGGCGTCGGGGGAGAAGACGCGCACGTACAGCGGCGCGAGCCCGCCGATCACGACGCCCAGGACGGCGCCCGCGCCGACGCCCCACTGCAGCGTGCGGCGCAGCACGGCACGCGTGCGGGCGACGTCGCGCGCACCGAGCGCGTGGCCGACGAGCGCCTGCGCGGCGATCGCGAGGGCGTCGAGCGCGAAGGCGGTCAGGCCCCACACGGCGTTGACGACCTGGTGCCCGGCCAGCGCGGTCGCCCCGAGGCCCGTCGCGGTCCACACGGTCAGCAGGATCGCCAGGCGCAGCGTCGCGGTGCGGACCAGCAGCGGCAGGCCGGCGCGTGCGTTGGCCCAGATGCCGCTGGCGGCGGGCGTCAGACGGGCCCCGGCGCCGCGCGCGCCGCGCACGACCACGACGACGAGCCACACGGCCATGCCGAGCTGCGCGATCGCCGTCCCGAGCCCGGAGCCCGCGATGCCGAGCCCCGCGCCGTAGATGAGGACCGCGTTGAGCGCCGCGTTGGCGACGGCTCCCGACGCGGCGACGACGAGCGGGGTGCGGGTGTCCTGGAGGCCGCGCAGCGCGCCCGTGGCGGCCAGGACGAGCAGCATGCCGGGCAGCCCGGGCAGGGACCAGCGCAGGTACGTGACGGCCTGCGTGGCGACGGTGCCGTCCGCGCCCAGGGTGGCGACGAGCCAGGGGGCCGCGGCCCACGTCACGGCCGCGAGGAGGACGCCGAGGCCCAGGCCCAGCCACATGCCGTCGACGCCGGTCTGCAGGGCGCCGCGCCGGTCGCCCGCGCCCAGGCGGCGCGCGACGGCCCCGGTGGTCGCGTAGGCGAGGAAGACGCACAGCCCGATGACGGTGACGAGGACCGTGGAGGCCAGCGCGAGCCCGGCGAGGGAGTCCGTGCCGAGGTGGCCGACCATCGCCGAGTCGACGAGCACGAAGAGCGGCTCGGCGACGAGCGCGCCGAGCGCGGGGACCGCGAGGGCGAGGATCTGGCGGTCCACACCAGGCGGGCGTCGACTGTGGACAGCGGGGTCCGCCGGGCGGTCGTCGGGGGCGGACGCGGGGTCACGGGGATGCCGACCGGGCGTCGCCGACGTGGGTGACGCGGACCCGTCGGGGTCCGGAGGGCGGTTCAGACGTCCACCAGGTGAACGCCGACCGAATGTTCCTCGTTCCACAGCACGTGCACAGCGTATGCGCCGGTCGGAGGGGGCGTCGGGCCCGTTCACCCGGTCTGTCCACAGGCGTATCCCCAACCTGTGCACACAGGTGCATAGGGCTTGTCCACAGGTCGTCCACCGGGCCGTGCACACACCCGTTTGGGGCGTGGCCCTGCGGGGCCTAGCCTCGCGAGGGCAGGTCACCGGTGGGCGTCGTCGTGCGCCACGGGACGCGCTCCAGGGCGACTGTCAGTGGGTCCCGGTAGAACACGTGTTCGGCGGGGTGGGACGAGCAGGAGTGGGTGACAGGTGACCATCGAGGACCTCGAGTACGGCGCGCCGCCGGACAGCGGGCGCACGGGCGGCGGCTTCGACCGCACCCCGCCGCAGGACCTCGAGGCCGAGCGTTCCGTGCTCGGCGGCATGATGATCAGCAAGGACGCCATCGCCGACGTCATCGAGCAGCTCAAGGGCACCGACTTCTACCGCCCCGCGCACGAGGCGATCTACGACTCGATCCTCGACCTCTACGGGCGCGGCGAGCCGGCCGACGCCATCACGGTGGCCGACGAGCTGACCAAGCGCGGCGAGATGGGCCGCATCGGCGGTCCGTCGTACCTGCACACGCTCATCGCCGCCGTGCCGACCGCCGCCAACGCGGGCTTCTACGCGCGGATCGTGCGTGAGCGCTCCATCCTGCGCAAGCTCGTCGAGGCCGGCACGCGCATCGTGCAGCTCGGCTACGCGACCGACGGCGGCGACGTCGACGAGCTCGTCAACAACGCGCAGGCCGAGGTCTACGCCGTCACCGAACGCCGCGCGTCCGAGGACTACCTGCCGCTGTCCGAGATCATCGGCGGCACCGTCGACGAGATCGAGGCCGCGGGCCACCGCGGCGAGGGCATGATCGGCGTGCCCACGGGGTTCTCGGACCTCGACCGGCTGACGAACGGGCTCCACCCGGGGCAGATGATCGTCGTGGCGGCGCGTCCGGCCATCGGGAAGGCGCTCGCCCTCGACACCCCGCTGCCGACCCCCGCCGGCTGGACGACGATGGGTGACGTGCAGGTCGGCGACCGGCTCATTGCGGGCGACGGCACGATCACGCGCGTCGTGGCCGCGACCGACGTCATGGTCGACCGCCCCTGCTACCGCGTCACGTTCGACGACGGCTCGTCGATCGTGGCTGATGCGCAGCACCAGTGGATGACGCGCACGCGAGCCGAGCGACGCGTCGGGGCGGCGGGCGCGGTACGGACGACCGAGGAACTGGCTGCGACCGTCCGGTGCGTGACCGCCGAGGCCCGCGCCAACCACTCCGTCGCCACCACCGAACCGCTCTGCCTGCAGGACAAGGACCTGCTGGTCGACCCCTACGTGCTCGGCGTCCGGCTCGGCGACGGGCACTCGACGTCGGCGCGCTTCACGAGCGTCGACCCGGAGATCGCGATGCGGGTCGAAGGACGCGGGTACGACGTGCGTGCGGCAGGTCACGCGCGTGCGGCCGACCTCGACACCGTGCTGCTCCCGCACGAGACGGTCGCTGTGCGCGCCTGCGAGGTGTGCGGCGCCGAGCTCGTCCCCGCCCGCTCGCAGGTTCGCACCTGTGGACGATCGTGCGGCGGTCGGGTCAGATCCCTCGACGGGCGGGGCACCGTGCAAGGGCGGCTCCGGACCATCGGCGTGCTCGGGGACGAGCACATCCCCGCGGCGTACCTCCGGGCGAGCGAGGCGCAGCGGCGCGAGCTGCTCGCCGGGCTGCTCGACACCGGCGGCACCGTGAACCCGACGGGATCGGTCCAGTTCGCGGTCACAGACGAACGGCTCGCGCGCGATGTGCGGGAGCTGGTCCACTCGCTCGGCTACCGCACGGGCTGGTCGACACAGACCGTCCGTGGTCGGTCGGCGGCGACGTCGACCCGCTTCACGATCACCTTCACGACGGACGACGACGTGTTCGCGCTCGAGCGCAAGAAGCTCGTCCACAAGGAGCGGCGTCGGCGCTCGACACCGCGCCTGCGCCAACGGTACGTGGTGTCCGTCGAGCCGGTCGGGTCGGTCCCGGTGCGGTGCGTCGAGATCGCGCACCCTTCGCACCTGTACCTCGCAGGCCCTTCGATGGTCCCGACGCACAACTCGACCCTCGGCATCGACGTCGTCCGGTCCGCCGCCATCAAGCACAACATGGCTGCCGTCGTGTTCTCGCTCGAGATGAGCCGCAACGAGATCACCATGCGTCTGCTGTCGGCCGAGGCGCGCGTGCACCTGCAGAAGCTGCGCACCGGCGCGATGGGCGAGGACGACTGGGCCAAGATCGCCGCGACCATGGGCCGCATCAGCGAGGCCCCGCTGTTCATCGACGACTCTCCCAACATGTCGCTCATGGAGATCCGCGCCAAGTGCCGGCGCCTCAAGCAGCGCCACGACCTCAAGCTCGTCGTCATCGACTACCTGCAGCTCATGACGTCCGGCAAGCGCGTCGAGTCCCGCCAGCAGGAGGTCTCCGAGTTCTCCCGCGCCCTCAAGCTGCTCGCCAAGGAGCTCGAGGTCCCCGTCATCGCGATCTCGCAGCTGAACCGTGGACCCGAGCAGCGCACGGACAAGAAGCCGGCGATGAGCGACCTTCGCGAAAGTGGCAGCATCGAGCAGGATGCTGACATGGTCATTCTTCTGCACCGCGAAGATGCTTACGAAAAAGAATCTCCTCGCGCCGGTGAGGCGGACCTGATCGTCGCCAAGCACCGAAACGGTCCTACCGACACCATCACGGTGGCGTTCCAGGGGCACTACTCGCGGTTCGTGGACATGCAGATGTAGGCGGAGTCGACTGCACACGTCGATGTCGAGATGCAAGATACTTTGAGAATCGGGCTCCGATACTTTAAGTACGACGCTCAGGTCGACTCCGCTGCGTGCAGTCTCATGGCGACTCTGGGTCAGAGACCCTCTGCATGACAAGGAAGCTGCTCTCAGTCGGCATGAGCACGAGCTCCCACGAGTCACCGTCGACGCGCGGCCCGCCTGGAGCGGGGTGACAGTGCATGTAGAAGTTGCGAACCCAGCCAAGCTCGACCTGCTCCTGACCCACTCTCGCTACTAGGGGGGCGTGGGCTCGCGCGTTGAAGAGTTCCTCGTCGAGCACGGGAGGCGACCCGACACCGTGAAGGGTCGCCGGGGTGAGCCAGGGCCGCTGCACGGTCTCGCTACGCAGCAGCTCAGCGATGCGTTCAAGGTCGTGCCGTTGGCGGTCCGTGACGGTGGCAGGGTCGGGAATCGTCAGGCGAGTCGTGGTGTGCTTCTGGATCTCGGCTAGCGCCTCAACGAGAGACACCAGGTCCCCGAGATCGACGCCCACGCCTGGCGGGAAGGGAGTCAGCGAGGCTCCGGCGGACGCTGGGCCGTGCCTGAGGGAGGTGCGGATGTGGTTCGGGTGCCGCAGCTGGCTCAGTACTTGGAGAGCGGCAAGAGCGTCCGAGGGTGCCTTGCCAGCGACAAACTGGCCCCGCGCGGCGCCAGTGGTCGTGTTGGCCTCCAGGTCGAACTTCATCTCCCACAAGAAGACTCCGTGGTCGGACTCAAACACCACACGGAGACCCTGGCGGCTGGGCCCGACGCTGCGCTCAACACGATGGATCTGGCACTCGGCTAGAACGGTGTCGGCGGGGTCGAGTACCTGCATCCGGAGGTCCGGGTTCTCGCCCAGGTCCTCCATGGACGTGAAGGAGAACGCGCCGTCGGTGAACGGACCGCCCAGTCCTCCGGGCGCGTCCATGTTGCCGCTAACGGTCCCGCTGGGTGCCTCAAAAGGCGTGCCGTACTTCATGAAGTCGCGGAACTTCTCGTGCAGCTCTTCGTCGTCGCCGGGGTCGAAGATCACGTTCAGAGAGACCGGGCGTTCGATGAGCGACTCGTTGGCACGCGCGATGACCTTGATGGTCGCCCACGACTCACCAGGGAGCTCGTACTGAGCTGCCATGACTGTGCGCTTCGGCAACGCGCCGGCGTCAAGTCGCGGCTGAGTGGGGTCCACCGACAGGCCGTACAGGTAGAACGGGTCCGCGTCGTCGAGCGCACCGAACAGCGAGTGCAGCGCGGTGATCGCGTCCCTTGGAGTCAGCGAGCTGCCCGCCGACACGCCCAACTGGGTCTTGAGCAGCTCGGTGACGCGTGCGGTCGCGTTGTCGGCGCGCTGCTTGCCGTCGTGCAGGTAATAGTCCACGACCATCGGGTACTTCGCGACCAGTGCTTCAATGAAGCTCAGGCCCTTCCAGTGAGCTTCCCAAGGCTGGCCCTCGGCGACGCCGCTCATCCACATTAGGTCCGTCGGTGTGGGGTCGATCGGCATGGTCGGGTGCCAGCGGCGGATGTCGTACCTCTGCGCGAACTCCGACGTTCGCATGCGCTCGTGGGAGGCCGCGAGCTTCGCCCGTTGGCTGGTGCTGAGGTTCTCGGCGTGCCGCTTGACCTGGTAAACGGCGACTCCGTCGTCGGGCAACGGCACCAGTACGTCGATGCCGCCATCGCCCTGTGCGGGGCGCACCCGGACGGCGTCGGGGAACTCCAAACACAGCAGCATCGAGACGACGGCTTCGACGTCCTCGCCGACGAGCCGGGTCCACTCCACACGCGACATGACTCGATGATGCCGCGAGCACCGCCGAGCACGTAGCCATGCGCGTAGTGACGAGTCAGGTCGTCGCGGCAAGGATCGCCGCAGCACGCGCGTGCTCCGCCACCGATCCGTTGCGTGGCGGTGAGGGTGGACGCCGCTGTCAGACTTCGGCCATGGCAGTCAACCTCCACCTCACCGACTGGCACGAAGCTTCTGCCGACGACGCCTGGGGGCGTCCGTGGATCGGCTGGAGGGCCGACTTCACCGATGCCGAGCTGTGGGAGCTGAATCGCGGAACCTGGGCGATTAGTGACGCCGCTGATCAGGAGCGCTACGCGACGATGTCGTACCGCGGCGTCGTCTGCGTCGTCGCAGAGCTGACGGGGCCCAGGGAAGCGGTCGTTGAGGGCGGGCGAGTTTTTCACGCCCTCGTCGGGAACGTGCTCGCGCCGGGTCATCCGGCGTATGAGGCGCTGATGGGGCGTGAGGTGAACGGTAGGAACGTCTCGTACCTCGCGGCTCCCGAGCTGGAGTCGCGTGCGCCTTGGCACGCGCCCGATGGGTTCCTGCTCACGCACAATCCCGAGAAGTGGCACTGGGATGAGCAGGAGTTCCTCACCGCGGTCGAGGTCACGAGGTCGGGGAGCCTCTACCGGAACTCGTGGTCGGTGGGCAGCCGCACGCGCGATGTTCACCAGGGTGACCGCGCTTTCCTGGTCCGGCTCGGCAACTTGGGTCGGGGCATCGTGGCCAGCGGAACGATCGCAGGCCCGGTCTACTCTGACGAGCACTTCGACGGATCCGGGCGGCCGGGCAACTTCGTACTCGTCGACTGGGACACGATCCTGGATCCGGACGATCGACTGGAGCTTGGCGACCTCGACGCTGCGCTGCCGGACCAGCACTGGCATCCGCAGGGCAGCGGCACGCAGATCCGGCCGGGTGTTCTGCCGCAGCTTGAGGCGCTGTGGGCAGGGCACCTTTCGGCGCTCGGGCGGCCATCGCCGAAGTTGCCGGGTTCGAGCAAGACCAAGCCCGGCTCGACGTCGGGTCGCGGTCGACAGGGGTGGCAGGACGACCCCGCCCTCCGTAAGGCAGTCGAGAATGCTGCCCAGACGCGGCTCGAGGAGCACTTCCGCAGCGACGGATGGACGGTGACCGACGTCCGGCACAGCAAGCTGGGCTACGACGCCCTCGCGGTGAAGGGTTCCGTCGAGAGGTATCTCGAGGCCAAGGGCACCGTCACCGACGGCGCCTCTGTCATCGTCACCCCCGCCGAGGTCGAGTGGGCTCGGCGACATCCCGGCAGCTGCGTGATGGGGATCCTGTCGCGCGTCACCGTCAGCGACGAGGGAACGGTGGACGCGTCGAGCGGCGTCTTCGAGGTGATCGGTTGGGATCCTGACGCAGGCACGCTCCGGCCGCGAGGATACGACTGGATCCCGGCATCCTCCTCGCGCTCAGAGCGGGAAGCGAAGTGACCGAGACGGACTGATGGCGACCGTGGTGTGAGCCGCTCGTCCGTCGGTGACGCTCGCTGCGATCATCACATCGGCGACGGCGGCTTCCGCCACCTCTCGCTGGGAGTGGCCCGGCGCCAGAACAGGTCGTACCGACGCCGTTCGGCATCTACTGCGGCGATCTCCTGAAGCTCGTCATCGGTCGGCGTCGTCCCGTGCAGCGTATGGATAATCCGCGCGAAGGACGGCGGCGGCTCGACGGGTCCGGGACGCTTTCTGCGTCGATGGACACGATCGCGCGAGTACCGGGCAAGTTGCCACCTCAGGTTCTGGTCGGTCTCGATGACCCGTCGCCGGAGGAGCTCGTCGTCGGGCGAGCCAGCGGTGGCGAGCCGCTCGGCCAGTTCGTCGGCAACGTCCTCGACGACGTCCAGCGCATGGTCGAGTTGCCCTCGTCGGTAGGCGTACTTCGCGCGGCAGTTCGCCGAGCAGAACATCCGCGGTCGACCCCGCCGTTGCCCCGGGCGCTGGCAGGGGTTGGGGCACTCCGGCAGAAGACACGTCGCGACCTCGGACCATGCCGACTGGACGTCATCGAGGGCCGCCTTCAACTCCGCAGTGGTGGGGCCACGATCCGACGGGTTCGACACTTTGACCCTCCATGGCTGGCGTGCGCTGGTCAGGAGCCCTGCAGGAAATGCGTAGACCCAGGTCACGGCCCTAATCGGCGAACGTCGCCGAGCTGGCGGATCGCCCCTGTGGACAAGTTTGTCTACGGAAAGACTGGCGGACATCGACGCTCCTCCGCCAGTCCCATAGGTTCCAGCGCAGGAGCTGCGGCGCGATGTAGCGCACGCAAGAGGGCCACCACCGCGGGAACGGTGATGGCCCTGGACGCTCCCTGAGGTCCGTTGCGAGACGAAGGGAAGCGCCGGCATCGAGTCTAGGTGCGTTGTTCACACGTGGACAGGCACCCGTAGATCTCGCGTGCCCGCGTGCGGTGCGCGATGCATACGACGTGGGAGTTCGAGACCGCGCAACGCGGTCGCCATCTGTGGGACTGGAGCGAGGGCGGGGGCCCTGATCCCGCGTTGCTGCAGCCCTTACGGCGGCCGCGGTCGCGTGCGAAGTCGCGGCACGTGCCCGCCAACGTGTTCTCCACGAAGCGTGGCGACTATCTCCGTGTCGAGTCCGGTCTCGAGCACGACCTCGTCCGCGTTCTTGATCGGTCCATGACGACGGCCTGGATCGTTGCTCAGCCGGTCCACCTGCGGTTCGAGGTAGGAGAGTCCCGGCGGGTCGAGCATGTGCCCGACCTGCTCTGCATCGGGACCGCTGGCGAGGCGACCGTGTGGGACTGCCGGCCGACCGAGCACCAGGACGACGACTTCGTGGAGCGCTCGGGCCTGACGCGCGTGGCATGCGCCGAGGTCGGTTGGTTCTACGAGGTGTTCCCGGGGCAGCCGGTGGTGGAGAGGCTCAACGAGCGTTGGCTCGCCGGCTTCCGGCGCGACCGGCCCTGGCACGCGCGTCACCGCAACTCCCTGCTCGCCGCAGCCGCGGACGGTATCGCCGTGGCCGACCTGCTTGACCTGGATGACGGGTCCGGTGAGCTCGTCTCGACGATGTGGCACCTGCTGTGGTCGGCGGAGCTCAGCTTCGACGGTGCTGCGCCCCTGCGCTCAACGACGATGCTGCGGAGATCTGATCGTGACTGAGCGCCTTGGGATCAAGATCGGGGGCACGGTTCTCGTCGAGGACGGACCGGCGATCGTGACGTCCTTGCACGCAGCGGGAGTGTCGATCCAGGTGCTCGATGGCTCATCCCGGGTAGTGGAGTGGCCCGAGCTCTCTGCCGTTGCTGACGTCTCCCAGGTCGGCGCGGTGGCCCGGCCGTTGGAGCCCATGTGGTCGTGTCTCTCGGAGTCCGCGCGCCACGAGACGCTGGATCGTCTGGCTGTCGTGCTCGAGATCGTCACCGGCTACCGCCGTGGACACGCAGAACTGGCCGACCCGGGCGAGCCGCGCGAGCCGTTCGGGCCGGCGTGGGGATGCAGCCTGACGACGCGATGTGAGCGCATGGCCGTCCTGCTCACGAACGACCTGAGAAACGATCCGGCACACCGCCGCCGCCTCGACGAGCGGCGCACCAACCGGATGTCGGTGTCACCGAGCACGGTCTACAACTGGGTCGTTCGCTGGCGGCAGGACGGTCTTGTCGGACTGGTCGACGCGAGGCGGCTTCGTGGGCGCGTCGCGTTCGACGTCGTGCTGCCGGCTACCTTCCGGCAGCACGCCGCTCACGTCGTCGACCAGCTCGACGGGACGACGTCGACCGTGAGCATCGACGAGCTCCTCCGTCGGATCCGGGTGCGGATGATCGCCGCCGGCCGCGACGAGATCGTGCCCGATCGTGCCTCCCGAGCCTTCCTGAGCCAGTTGATGAGCCAGGTCGGAGCGACGACCCGGTCGCAGCGAACGCGGTCGCTGCGCGGCACTGCCGGCTACTCGCACGTCTCGGTGGTCCGCCCCGGTGAGGTCGTCGCGATCGACGCCACGCGCGCCGACGTGCTCGTGTACGACGAGCGGTCGGGCAAGCCGATCAGTGTCGAGGTGCTGACGGCGATCGACGTCGCGACGCGCGTGATCCTCGCGCTGCGAGTGGTCGCGCGCAGCGCGGACTCGATCGACGCGAGCTTGCTGATGTACGACGTGATGCGACCGATGTCGCAGCTCGTCGAGGGCACGACGGTGCGGGACTGGCGGTGGGCGGGCATCCCCGAGGGGATTGCGCCGCCGGTCGGTGAGAGCGCCTGGAACCGGCTCGAAGACGCGACCCTCCAGGGAGAGCACCCGATCCCCGGTTTGGCGCCGGACGCCATCCGTTCCGATCACGGGTCGATCTTCATCAGCGCCGCGTTCGAGGACGTGCTGCGCAAGTTCCAGATCGACCTGCTGCTCTCGCGCAGCAGGCGTCCGACGGACAACGCCCACGTCGAGCGGTGGCACGAGACCCTGCAGCGCGCCGTGCAGCAGCTGCCCGGATACAAGGGCCGTAACCCGTCCCAGCGCGGTTCGGCGGTCGGGCGCATCGACGCCGGGGCGATCGAGCCGCTCGTGACCGCCACCGAGCTGCAGCGATACCTGCGCGCATTCATCGCGCTCGACTACCACCGCACATGGCATCAAGGCCTGACCTACCCAGGCATGGAGGGCGAGCGGCTGACACCGCTGTCGCTGTTCGACGCCCTGACCTCGGTCACCGGGCGCATCCACGTGCCTCAGGACCCCGACCTGCTCTACGACTTCCTCCCGGTGCGGTGGGGCACCGTCGCTCACGCGGGCGTGGAGTTCCACAACCTGGCCTACGACTGCGCGGCGCTCGACCCGTACCGTGCGGTCAGGGTCGGGCAGTTCCGCCAGCAGGACGGCGCGATGCCGTTCTTCTACGACCCACACGACGTCTCACGGATCTGGTTCCGGGACCCCGCGACGGGCACCGTGGTCGAGGTGCCGTGGCGTGGCGCCCACCTGTTGTCGGCGCCGATGACGGACGCGGTGCGGGACCGTGCTGTCGCGCGCGTCCGTGCGCAACGTGGGGCCGGGAAGCTCAAACGGGGCGCTGCGACCGAGGCGATCGTGCACGAGCTCGGTGAACTCACGTCGACCGCGACGCTGAAGGAGTGGCGGGCACAGCTCGCGGCCGCCCACCTGCGGGTCGACCAATCGCGACGCGACCACGACGAGGCTCAGGCAGCCATCGCGGAGGCGGCCAGCCTCGACGTTCCAGCGGTGGCCCAGACACCGGATGGGACCGTGCTACCGCCTGAGGTCGCAACAGGCCTGTCGGTGTACCGGGACGACGAGTGGCCCGACCTTCAGGGGGCATGACGTGGACGCTCACACCTGGCACCAGCACGCTCGCGCTCGGCCGCCGACGGCGCCCGACAAGTTCACGCTCACCGAGGTGCGGGCACTGTCGGCCGCGGACCGCGACGCGCACGTAGTCGCCTTGCGTGAATGGCTCGCAGCGCTCCAACTGCCCACGACCAGCACCCGCACCGTCTCCACGACGCTGTCGGACGTGGTCGAGACCAACGCTGACAGCGGCCCCGGTGCCAAGACGATCGTCGCGATCGACGCACTGAACACCGTCGGTAAGTCGACAGCGGTCCGCGCCTGGGCTCTCGACGCCTACCGACAGTGGATCGGAGCGCGCATGGCCGACGCTCACCTGCCCAGCTGGGCGCCCGAGCCCGGCATGCGCGCGCACGAAGTTCCGATCGCCTGGATCAACCTCCAGTCGGCGGCGCGGATCCGCGACTTCAACGCGCAGATCCTCACCTACTTCGGCTACCCGACCGAGGGGCCGATCAGGTCGCTGTCCACGCGCATCGCCGGCGCGATCGGCCGCCACCGGGTTCGCGTTCTCGTAGTCGACGACGTGCACCTGCTCGACACGCGGTTCAAGGACGGACGCGAGGTCCTTGACCACCTCAAGCACGTCAACACCGAGCTGGGCGAGCGAGGCGCCACGATGGTGCTCGTCGGCGCCGGGCTGCACGAGAGCCCGATCCTGTCCGACCCGCAGATCGCCGGACGTCTTCGCGTGGTCGAGCTGGCGCCATTCGGGATCGACACGATGGACGACAAGCGGGCCTGGCAGGAGTTCCTCGTCGACGTCGAGCAGCTGCTGCTGCCGTACCTTCCCGGCGCGAAGGACGGGCTGCTCGCCAAGACGCATGTGTCGCGGATCTGGCGGCGAACCCAAGGCTTCGTCGGCGACGCCGCCACCCTCCTGCGTGGTGCCCTGGCCGCCGCCGCCCGGGATGGGACCTGGACCGTGACGGCCAGCCAGCTCGACTCCATCCCGCTCTCACGGCGTGCGCTCCTGCAGGAGCAGGCACTGCTCACTGCGCGCCATGCCGTCTCCGCCGCACCGAGGCCGACGTGACCGCGCCCCACTCTCTGCCGGTGCGGCTCCAGCCCGTACCGGGTGAGGCGCTTGAGTCGTGGATCGGGCGCGTCGCCGACGCCAATCTCGTGCCACGCCGACGTCGGCCGGCTCTCGATCGTGGTGTCCGCGCGCTGCCTTCTCGCAGCCGCATCGCCGACGTGAGCACGTGGTCTGGTGCCGACCGGCCCGCGACAGACTTGACGCTGTACGCGTACCCCCGGGGCATCCGGGGAAGGGTCGATGGCACCGGGGTGCGCGACTGGCGCGTCGACGGGGCGACCTGGGTCTGCCCGGTGTGCACGCCCTCGATCGGCGTGTGGATGAGGGACTGGTCGCTGGCCTGCCACCCGCTGTGCCTCACCTGCGGGTCGCTGCTTACTGACGCCCGCTCGTCTGCAGCAGCGCACCCGCGGCGAGCCGATCGCACGACCCTCGACGTCCAGCGTCGCGTGAGCACGGCACTCGCCGTGGCAGGCACACGGCAGGCCACCGCACCGCGGTGGCGCGCCGCCTACAAGCTCGCGAGCCTGGTCTCCCTCACGGCCGACGACCACTGGCCGCGTCTGCCGTCATGGGAAGCCGAGCTCCGCGGCAGCCTCGACAAGCTCTACCGCGGCTGGTGCCGGCGCCCTCCCACTGACCCGGCGCAAGCGGCATGGGTCGTGTTCGAGGCGTGGCGTGGGATCGAGTCGCCGGCGCGCGGGCAGCGACTCATCGCCGAGGGCTGGGATCGGCTCTTGCAGCATCCCGATCACGACGTCCGGCGCGTGGGCGACATGCGCGGCGTGCTCCCGGAGCGTCCCCGGCACGTGCTGCTTCCCCAGCGTGATGCAGCGGCTGCCGAGTCGGCGCTGAAGGACATGGTGCGTGCCGTCCGACGGCTTCAGATGGGCTCAGGACTGGAGTCGCGTCACGTGCCGTCGTGGTGCATCACTAGCGACGAACTGGCTCCAGCCGAGCAGGAGTGGTCGACCCGAGCGCGCCTGGCCATCGTGCTGCACGCCGTCTGCTCCGGTGCCGCCGGTCGGAGGTGGTCCGGTGAACGCCGCGCCGTGATCGACCTCCAGCTCGCGGGAGAAGGGCCGAGCACGGTCATGAGACTGCTCCGCGAAGGTCGTGGGATCGCGGGTGACTACGCGGATCTCGTCGTCAGCAGCGCGGACTACCTCACGAGCGCCGGACTCACCGACTACCGGGCGCTGCGCAGAGCACTGTGGCCGATGGTCCGCCTCGGACGCTCGCCCTCCCGATCCGTGAGCGTCGACGGGGCACCGGAGCATCGGGTCGCCGACTGGCTGTGGGTGCACGTGACTCGAGGACCCGTTCCACGATCGACCGCGCGCACGAGGGCGGCGATCGTGTTCGATGCCAGCCTCGATCCCGAGCTGAGGCTGCACCTGGTGAGCGCAGCCGTGGCGGAGCTTGACTACTCCTTCGTGGGCGATGCGGCGCGGGAGGCCGTGGCGACGCGCGTGATCGGCGAACGGGCGTGAGTGCGCAGCCGGATCGGGGGCGGGTCGCGTCGAGCAGCGGGCCCGCGCGGGGCGGCCGGGTACGGAAGGTCGCCATGAACGGCGGCCAACTGCCCGTCTCCGTCACCATGGGACGAGGCGAGTCGATCGACTCCTGGCTCGAGCGCGTTGCCGACGCCAATGGCCTGACCACCGCGACGCTGCTGAACCTCGTGCATGGCGCTGGCGAGGTGAGCACGCGGTTCCTCAGCCTCGCTCCCGCAGGGAGGACTGTCTCTCGGATCGCGTGCCTGACGGGTTCCACGCTGGCGGAGCTCCGGTCGGCGACCGTCGCAGCCTTCGAGGACGCCGGCGTCGACCTGCGTGGTCTCGACGCCGAGGACCGTGACTCCTTCCGTGGGGTCGCAGCGCGCGGTTGGCCGCCGCGTCACGGGACGCAGCTGTGCCCGCGGTGCCTACAGGAGGACGGCAGGTGGCAGATCCGGTGGAGGTTGCCGATCGTGTCGGTGTGCGCCCGGCACGAGATGTTCCTGGTCGAGACGTGCCCGGGATGTGGCCGCCCGTTCCGCGACCAGCGGCACTCGGTGCTTCGCCCCGTCGGCGCGTCGGGGACATGCGGCAACCCCTTGGGTGCTGGGCCGGCGCGTCAGTGCACATACGAGCTGGTCCGCATCGATGGGGTCCACGCGGAGGCGGAGTGCGTCGCGATGCAGGGGCGCATCGACACCGCACTGGATGCTGGGCCGGTGCGCGTCTGGGGCGGGGCGGTGCTCGGCGCCGACTACCTGGCCGATATCCGGCACCTGGCCTGCCTGCTCCTGCACCTGGCGTGCCAAACCGGCGCTCGGCGGTTGGCCGCGTGGGCGGACGACCTGCGGGTCGAGGCTGCCGCGCGGACCGGAGTGCGCGGGCCGCGGTGGGGGATGCGCCCACCCGACGACTGCGCCCTCCGTGGCCGCGCGCTGGCCAGTGCGGACCACCTCCTCGATGCCACCGACGGACCGGCCGCCGCTGACGAGCTGGCTGCCTGGATCACCCTGGTGCCGTCGACCACCGACGGGCAGCTGGGTTGGCTCGCCGACCGGACCGTCATGACACCGCGGCTCACGTCCCTGGTCATGGCCGCACTGGCGCCGCACCGACGCTTGTCCCACCGCCTCGACAACCCGGACGGAGCACCTATGCGCCTGGTCTCCCGAGCGATCCCGCAGGTCATCCCTCACGACGTGTACGTCCAGCACCTCGCCGACGCCGTCGGCTGCACCGAGCTGACCGTCCGGTTGTTCGCGTCCTTGTGCCTGGCGCGCATGGACCCCGACGTCAGGTCCTGGGCCGCGGCCGCCGAGGCCCTCGAGATGCCGCCGGCGATGGGGACCCGCACCGCGCGGGCCTGTTCGGCACGCATCCTCGTGGATCACGACGAGTGGGCGACGCGTCTCCAGGGGGTCATGCGCGACCTGCCCCGCGTCGACTACCGCGCGGTCGAGGACAAGATCGGGCACCGCACGAGCATGTTCCGCTGGTTCGACGAGTGGGCCCGCCGCGTCAGGCCCGGCAGCCAGCGCGAAGCGCAGACGTACGCCCTGATCTGGCAGTGGGAGCACATCAGCCACGGCCACATCGACCTGGCCCCCGCCTGGCGGGACCGCCGGCCCGTTGCGAAGGACCGGGCGCTGTACCGGCAGTTCGCAGCATCGCTGTCGGGCGAGCAGCAGTCGGAGTTGCGGTACGCGCTGTACAAACGCGCGTAGGCGGCCTGCTCTACTGCGGCGCATCGCGCAGGAGGGAGCACCGCGATGTATGACCGGCCTGTGATATTATTACAAGCATGAGCCATGAGGAGCGGTTGCTCGACGCCATCGGCCCGCTCTGCGAGCCCCTCTACGACGCCTTCACCAACGCAAGGATGGCTGCGCAGAGTCGGAATCCCGAGTTCATCGCGGACGCCGACTTGAAGCCGGTGCTCACGCACGTCACGCGGGGCCTCGCGCTGCATGAGCTCCGCGTCCGGGACCTCGGCTCATGGAAGTGCGTCCCGCAGAGAAACGCAGGCATCGCGCTGAGTGATGGCTCCCTCAGCATCCGGGTCCTTCACCAACTGCCGGACTCCTCGCCGCCGCCGCCGGGACACAGCAGGCGGCGACGTCTCTACTACTCGAACCCGACGCTGAGCGACGAGGTCTTCCCGCCCCGACACAACCTTCTGGCCCTGTGGAGCGAGACCGGCGACGCGCTGTCGATCCGGATCGTGCGTCCCGTCGGAACGTGGGCGTACGGCGGACGCCACAAGGTCGACCTCGACTTCATACTGCCTGCCCAGGCGGCGGACCTCGACTCGTTGGTCTTCGAGACGGCCGACGAGGACATCGTCATCGCGATCCCCCTCGAGGAGGGCGAGGCTCTTGGCTAACGCGGCATCGCGAGCTGAGCGCCTCCGCACCTTGCGAGAGATGCACGGCTGGACCCAGGCGGACCTGGCTGCCGCTACTGGCCTGTCCCAGCCGCTGCTCTCGAGCATCGAGAAACTGCGACGCGACGCGACCCCGGATTCGCTGCAAGCGATCGCGGAGGCCACCGACACGCCCTTGTCGTTCTTCGAGATCGAGCCCTCTAGCGTGCCGACGGACTCGCTGCACTTCCGGAAGAACAAGACGGCTCCGGTAAAGCTCACGACTCAGGTAAAGGCCTACTTCCGTGAGGCGCACAGGGTCACCACCACTTTGCTCGACAAGGTCGCGCGTCCGATTGCGCAGTTCCCGACAGTGGACGCGCGGGCTGGCAGGATCGATGGGGACGAGATCGAGGAGTTTGCGGTCGAGACTCGGCGCGCTCTTGGGCTCGAGGTCGATGTGCCGATCCCGAATCTCACCAGAGCGCTTGAGAGGGCTGGGGCGGCAGTCTTTCGCATGACCCTGCCCGGGGTCGAGGAGGGACGCGTCGTTGGGAAAGGCCACTATGGCGTGTCGTACTGGGGTGGTCCCGGCGAGCGCCCGGTAATCGGGTACTTCCCAGGGAGTGGCGATCGTGACCGCTTCACCATTGCCCACGAGCTGGGGCACATCGTGCTTCACACCTACCGGACTCCGTGCGACGAGGCCGAGGTGGAGGCTCACCGGTTCGCGGGAGCTCTGCTTCTCCCGCGAGCTCGCGCTGTCGATCTCATCAGCCCAACTACGACCCTCAGCGAGTACGCCCGAATCAAGGCGGGTTTCGGTATCTCGATCCAGGCGATCATCATGCGCGCGGGACACCTAGGGCTCATCGACGAAGCACGCAAGACCTCGCTCATGGTCCAAGTCGGAGCGCGGGGCTGGCGAACAGCGGAGCCGGTCGAGGTGATCCATGAGGAACCCCAGTTGGTGACCAAGGCCCTCACAACGGTGTGGCCCGAGTCGCCGTACCGACGGGCTGCCGAACCACTGGCGATCCAACCGCAGGTCCTGCGGTCTTTGGCCCCTGCTGTCTCGTCGCCGAGTGTCCGAACGGAGGCGACCGGCACTGTGGTGTCACTTGCCTCTCGGCGCTGACGTCCCGACCCCTATCTTCAGAGCAAGAGAACAGATACGCACTGCTGGTCCGAGGGCCCCCGCGAGAAGCCAACTGCGCCGAAGAAGGACGCCGTTCTACGGATGGGTACTACGCCGATAAGGAAGCAAGGACTCGATGTGACGACCAGTGCCTTCGGGGAGATCCCCGAGAAGCGATGGGACGACGGTGACCGGATCGGATGGGAGCCATGTGACCCGTTCGGCGAGACCCCGGAGAGCCTGTGGGATTCCCTACCGCAGGCGGTGCGGGAAGACGTCCGCCAGTTCGTGTACAGCCTCGCGCTCGACATCGGCGCGCTTCGCCCTAGCCTTCCCGACTCTGCCGCCAACCACATCCTCACCGCTGCAGCCAACGACGCCGCTGCCCTCTTGAGGCACGTCGACCACTTCGATGGACGGTCCGCAGCCCACGCGGCGCGAGCGGTCATCGAGCACCTAGTGAACTTGAGAGACATCAGCTCGTCGGTCGAGAACACGAGCGAGCGCTACCTTGACCACCGTTTCGTGACCGCGAACCAGGTCAGCAGGCACCGCTGGCATCTGCAGCTGTTGAATCGCCGTGCCCGAGGCAAGGAGATCGAGCGACTGGACCGGCTCGGTCGCCTGGCGGCCCGGCCGCTCGCTGCCGCGCTCGCCAGGTGGGGCGGCGGGTTCAGCCGAGGTTGGGCAACGGGGTCCCTCTTCGATCGAGCCGCCGCTCACGGTTTGTCCGAGCAGTACGAGGCCTATCGCATCCTGTCTGGTGTGATCCACGGGAGCGCCGGCGGCCTGGCCGGCCTCGTGCGCGACATCCAGGGGACGACGGTTCACCGGTTCGGGCCGGACATGGAACTGGCCGCCATGGCGTACCGCGAAGGCCTCCTGGCGGTGTACCTGATCGCCGACCACCTGGTAAGCCTCACTGACCAGCGGGAAGCTGAGCGGCTGCGCGGGCTGACGGCGAACCTCCTCCACGACGCGCAACTCGTCGCGGAGGCTCTTCGGCGCGAGGACAGAAAGATGTGGCCGACCGTACCGTCGCCGCCTCCGTACGTCAGCGTCGCGGGCATCTTTCCGTCGGGCCGTGTCCGCTGGTACGTGCACGACACGATGACGGAGATGGTCGCCCTCGCCGATCCCCCGGAGCAGGTGCCGGACCAGCTGGCAGTTCTCACGGCTGACGTCGTCGAGAGTGGAGCAGTCGGGTCCAACGGGCGGCCCGTGAGCGCGATGTTCGCGAACGTTAGCCTCACGCCGAGAGCAGACGCGACATGGGTTCCGGCGGCTAGCGTGTTAGTCCCCCCTGGACACCCCGGACGGCTGAAGAAGCCGATCGTCCACAAGCGTGGTCGTCGGCCTGATCTCACCCGCTGACGCTCCCTCAGCATTCGCGGCTCCCCCGGACCCTTTGTGGCAGGTCCTCGAGGAAGCGGTCGAGAACGTCCTGAGCACCGCCGATTGGAGAGCCGGGGCAGGTGCTGACTACGGCGTAGCCGGGGGTGTGAAAGGTCCAGGAACGGTCAGCCCTGGCGGGGCGGACCCCGGCGGAGACCCCGAGGGCGCCACTGGAGGCGCGGGTGAAGCCGATTGTGGGACCAGATCCACCGAGTAGATGACTGCAAAGGCGCTCCGGTGAACGCGGGGTTCGAAGGTGACGAGGGTCGATGCGGCCGCCGCCTCCACGACCACGTTGCAGGTTGTGGTAGAAGCGTTCGCTGCGTGCTCGACGCACCGCTCGAGCCATGCCTTCCCGGTGCCTGCCGTTAACTTGGCGTCGGTGGCGCCTGGTGTTCTCGAATCACGCTCCTCCCAAATCACGACGAAGTTCTCTACGGACTTCTTGCCGGAGTTCGACGGGTCGTGCTTCGACCCTCTGTGCTCCCCACGGAGCTCGTGCAGCTTCGCTGCGTCACTCTCGAGTTTTGGATCACGCTTGACCTGTGGACGATGTATGGCCTTACCGAACTCAATCCGCGTTTCGACGTCGCGCGTGGTGGAGAAGAGAGCCATGTCGATGTGCGCAGATCTCCAGTACGCAGCACCCGGAGGGAACCATGAGATCGGCCGCTCCCACAGCGGCACGTTCCCGTGCGCCTCGAAATCCTGCCGCGCGAGCTGGGAGAACTCGTAGACGACGCTCGTCTCGTACACCGCGTGACGGAACCGCAAGAGGTTCGAGGGGAGTCTCTTCGCGCTACCTCCCACCGCGTCGAGCACCTCACGCCGCGTACTCGCGACCTCGACCGCCGCCAGAGTCAGACGGAGCAGGTCGTGGAGGTTCCGGCGCCGCTCGGGCGGGCGTCCGCGGCGGACCATGTGCTGCCAGTACATGAGTGGATCACCGCCATCGGGCTTCGGTGACCATGCGCTGGACCTTCGACAGCAGCGCATCCATGGTCGCGAGCTCCGTAGCCCACACCCACTCGTCGCCTCTCACGCGGATGTCGGCCGCACAGTGGCTTGCCTTCGCCGACGTCAGGAACTCCCCTGGGGCGATCCGCGTATCCCGATCCGTGCTGTGCTGCGCGACCGCCAGGCGGAACTCCGTGCGACTCATGAGCTCACCGTAACCCTATTCGTCACCTACGAGCGGCTCGAGCACGGGGCGCAGGGCATGCCGCAGCAGGGGGCTCTGTGGCAGTTTCCACCGACCCCCCAGAGAAGGCGTGGCAGCCCAGATCCCTGGCCGTAGATTTGCAGACGACGTCACTAGAGTTTTGCGAGCTTCGGGAGGGCCTGAGCGTCGCGCCAAGCCCTGAGCGCCGAACCGCCGGCCACTCCGAGTTCGCCGAGCACGCCCGACTTGTCGAGACCGTCGATCGCGAGGGCGGCGCATCGCTGGGCCAGTGCAAGCCGCTCTGGTTGACCGGATGGGTTGGCGTAGAACCTTCCATCAGCGAGAAGCTGTTTCACACTGTCGGGACCGCAGTCCAATGCCGCGCCGATCTCCTGACGCGAGAGCCCACGCTCCTGCAGACGCGCCGCTTCGAGCGCTCGGGCGACGCGTTCTGCGGCGGCCTGGTCGTTCACGCGTGCTGGATCACGAGGTGGGACACCAGCCTCCCTGAGCCTGCTGGAGACGACTGAGGTGCTCACGCCGAGCGACGTCGAGATCGATGCGAGCGAACGCCCACTCTCAGCCAGTCGACGCGCCTCGTCTCGTTGCTGTGACCGGAGTTGGTCTGCTGCATGCCGCGCCGCATCCTTGGCTGCGCGTTCACGGCGGCGGATCTCGGCACGGAGCGTGCGCCGCACTGCGCGCAGGGCGGCTCGTCGTCGTCTGTGCTCAAGGACGTCCTTGCGGACGAATGCGTAATGCCACACCGGCAGGCGGTCGCGCAGCGATCCGGCCTTCTTGGGACCCCACCGCAGGCTTGGTGCGTGCTCCGACAAGTCGTGAAGCGTCCGCCGAAGGCTCTTGCTGTACTCGTCCCAGCACTCGCCAGCCATCTGCACCCGCTCGTCATGGGTCAGGCGGGAGACGACCGCCTGGTGCTCCTCGCGAAGGCCTGCCAGGACAGCCAGGTCGTACAGATCGTCGAAGTCGGGATCTCGCGTGAACACGCCGACGTGCTCGGTGCGTTCCTCCCAGCCATGGTCGACGGTTCCGGGCATCGTGACCGCTAGGCCTTGGCTGTTCAGCGCGGCGACGACGTCGTGCCAGTACCTGGCGGACCCCGAACTCATGTAGCCGACGCGACGCCCGCCGATGTCCAGAGCCACCGCCCACGGGTCGTAGGGGTTCCCAGGCTCGGGCACCATCTCCACGCGGACAGGCTGGAGGTGCTTCAGGTGGCGCAGGTCGCCCTGGTGGAAGGACGTTGCTGGCACGTACCACTGCGGCTCGCCGTCCAGGCTCGAGCAGAGATCGTCGAGTCGGAACTCATCGACGGGCGTGGTACGTGAAGGGCGTTCGTAGTTGCCGTGCAGCACCCAGTGAGTCTGGTCCCACTCGGCCGTGGGCTTGCGCGCTGTCCGAAACGCCGGCTCTAGCGTGTCGGGTCCGCGCAGCGCTGGCTGGCCTGGAGATGTCGCCCGGTTGCCGGGGGAAGCCGGGCGCGCACCACGCCTGCGGCGGGCACCCGATGGGTAGGGTCCAGACCATGGGAGCCACCTCGCGGGTTCGGGAGCAGCACGTCGCGGTCTTCGGTGCGAGCGGCAGTGGGAAGACGGTCCTGGTCTCGTCGTTCTTCGGGGCGGCGCAGGAGCAGACGTTCCTCGGCAAGAGCCTGTTCCGGCTGGTCGCCGACGACACCGGACAGGGAAATCGGCTGCGCCAGAACTACCTCGGGATGAAGAACGGTGCACGCGCGCCCGAGCCGACGCGGTTCACCGCGACGTCGTACTCCTTCGCCCTGAAGTCCACCGCGCCGCGGGGCATCCAAGGGGCGCGCTCCGGACTCTTCGACGAGCTCCGGCTCGTCTGGCACGACTACCCGGGGGAGTGGTTCGAGGAGGAGCCCAGCAGCGCGGAGGAGGCGAGGCGTCGTCTCGACGCGTTCCGCGGGCTGCTGCGGTCCGACGTCGCCGTGATCCTGGTGGACGGGCAGAAGCTGCTCGACTACGCAGGCGAGGAGGAGAAGTACCTCAAGTCGATGCTCTGGGGACTTCGTGACGGGTTGCTGCGGCTTAAGGACGACCTGCTCGACGACGGCGCACCACTCATCCGCTTCCCACGGATCTGGATCCTCGCTCTGTCCAAGGCCGACCTGCACCCGGACCTCGACGTCCACGGTTTCCAGGACCTCGTGATCGAGAAGGCAGCAGGCGACGTCGCCTCGCTGCACGACGTGCTGCGCGACATGGTCGAACTGCCCGAGGCGCTGTCGCTGGGCGAGGACTTCATGCTGCTCTCCTCGGCCCGGTTCGAAACGGGCCGGATCGAGGTGACCGAGCGGGTCGGTCTCGACCTGCTCCTGCCCGTGGCCTGCCTACTACCGCTGGAACGGCTCGAGCGGTGGAAGGCGAGGTTCGACGTTCCGCGGAAGCTGGCGAGCCAGCTCGTGGACAACGCCGACGCGATCGCCCCGTTCCTCGTTGGGGCGGTGCCCTTGGTGGCCAGGGTGCCCAAGGTCGGCCGCAGCCTCGCCCGCGTGTTGCCCGTGGTCGCCACCGCGGTCAGGAAGGGCGGGCCGAAGGTCAAGGAACTGAACGAACGGGCCCGCGCGGACGGTGACCACCTGCGGGCCGTCGTGACCCAGTTCCGGCTGGACCTGGACCAGGGCGTGCAGGACGACCTGATCGTCACGAGCGCCCGGTGAACCTCATCTGGGCCACCCGCGGCCGGTCGTGGGGATTCCGCTTCCTCCTGGACGGTGGCCTGCCGGACCCGCTCCTGACGTACGAGCGCGGGTTCTCGGGCGTCGAAGGTGAGCGGGAGGTGAGCCGGCGGGTAGACGTGCTCGTCGCGGTGCGGTTCGGCGACCCGGAGGGCCGGTGCGACGACGCCGGCCGTCCCATCTCGCACGACGTGGTGATCCTGCCGCCGGCCGCAGACGACGTGCGCGTGGACGACGCGGGCACCCAGGTGTGGCCCGAGCTCGCGGACGCATACGCACGGGTGTGGGAGCAACCGCGGCCGCCCTCAGCGGTCGACCTCGGACGCGCCTTCAGCGGGAATCGTCGCGCGCGGTAGCCGTCGATGAGTGGCGCCACCAGTGCAGCCCCGGAGAGGGTGACGTCGGCGTCCCTTATCCCAGGGAGAACGGCTGCGTCGTCGCCACGCGCCTGTGGCTCGGACAGGTCAGCTGCTCAAGCACGGCCCGGATACCTTTGACCGGCCGTCCGGGCCGGGCCCTCGCGGTCAAGGTACGCCGCTCGACGTCGGTCAATCTGCCGTGCATTTCGACAGATGCCGCCCGCCGCTCTTGTACCCAGCGATAACTGTCGAGATGCAAGATGCTTTGAGAATCAGGCCAGGATAATCAAAGTACACCCGCCAGTCGTCGCTTCGTCGTCCCGACCAGCTTTCGGCTCGGCGGACTGCACCGGCCGGTTGGGTCGATCTCGCCGTCCCACAGGAACTTGCCGGCTCTAGTCGGCGAGTTGCATCTCTAGAAGGACGTGACCGGCATCCAGCGGCCAGGTGTACCCGGTCTGGTTGATGGCGTCGTTGGCGACGTCGAACCACGTCCGAAGGGCTCCCTCGAGCCCTTCGGACGCGACGATCGGTCCGGACACCGGGCCGTACCCGTAGACCCGGCCCGCCTCGTTGAACGTTTCGTAAGCCCCTGCCAGCTGTTGGCTTGGGACGCGGAACACTTGAGTTGTCGGAGTCACGGTGATGCGGGCGATGTAGTCGCTCGTGACCCGCAAGCGCACCCGCGCCTCCCACAGCAACGCGAACAGGTCGCGTGCCACGGACTCGAAGTCGTCGAGGGCGACCTGCCCTCGCGCCCGCCCTTCGGCCGGGATGTAGCCGTCGCGTGTGAATGCAACGGCCACGCTGCCGTCGCCGTGCAGCTCGACCCGCGCACGGGGGACCGCGTCCAGGCCACCCGCGGTCAGGGTGCGCTGCCCCTGTCGAACGAACCGCTGAAGACCTCGTCGCGTGGTGGCGGAGGCCGTGAGCTCTAGTGGTCCGAACGAGCTGACAAGCGGGCGGGTGTCCGAGGCACGGCTGATGATCCTGTGGGCGGTCGAGAAACCAAGGTCTCGCGGTCGGGGAAGTGGAACGTCCGGCACCGCGAAGGCGACGACCCAGGTCGAGTCGCCGCCGGGCAACGAGTCGACGAACCCGTTGAAGCGCTCGTCGAAGGCCTGTTGCCCCTGGCGCCGGCGCGCCTCGCGCGCGACATACGCGGTGGCGATCTGACGCTCCACCATCCACGCCGTCTCCGACCCGTCGCGGTAGGGGGCGACGAACCAGTCTCGCTGACCAGCCTTCGGATGCACGAGGTGCGGCGTCTCAGGGCTGTCCGGGACCAGCAGGGCGAGCACTCCCATGTCGTCGTCTGGTGCGGCGGTCACCGGGACTAGTTCGAGCCCGGTGACCGGTGGGTAGACCAGGGTGCCCGCCACTCGCCGAATGTCCCTCAGAGTGCCCTCGTCCAGGGGGCCGACGGGCGCGATGCGTTCGGCGGCAGAGGGGTACCCCTCCTTGCCGCCCTTCTGGACCACCCCGTACGCGATCATCCCGCCGCCGCTGTTGGCCAGCGCCGCGATGTCCTTGGCGAGCTCGAGTTCCTGTGCCTGCTTGCCGGCCTCCGGTGCCGGTGACAGTGGCAGCGCACGCTTCCAGTCGAGATTGGTTGACTCGAGCGTGTGAGCCTGGCACGCACGCTCGAACAAGGCGTAGTCGAGGACTGGCTCGGCCTCACCCAAGGCGGCGTGTAGTGGTGTCCAAGGCATGACCGGAGGCTAGACCTAGCGAGCTGCGCGGCGTTGGGGTTCAAGTCCCCATCCGCGCACAGAGCGGCTACGTCCCGACAATCCCCGCACGGGCTGACCACCGCTCGAGATGGGCTGAACGGGGGACTAAGGCGAGGGCGAACCCGGCAAGTCGGGGCAGCGCCCGTCAAGGCGTGTCAGAGGTGCTCAGTACGTTCCACGTCAACCGCCACCCCGCACCCCAAGGAGCACCGTGAAGGCCACGCTGTTCGACGCGGAGGACCCCTCCGACGCGTACCGCACCCGCCTCGAAGCGTTCCTCGCGCCGGTCGCGGCCAACGCCGCCGCCGTGCACGACGACACCGACACCGCCCTGGCGATCGCCGAAGAGGTGTACGAGGCGTTCGGCGACATCGACTCCGCCCGTGGCCTGACCCGCTCTCAGCTCGTCGAACGGTGCAAGCGGGTGTGCCCCGACACCGCCCTCATCGACGAACGCATCGGGGTTTTCATCCGCATGGGGATGCTGCACCTGCCCAAGTCCTCCCAGCAGCGGTACCTGTTCAACCCCGAAGCCGCCGCTGCGCTGGCCGTGTTCGGGCGGCTCGCCGAAGACGGTGGCGTCCAAGAGCTCCTGACGTTGCTGGACCGGACCGCTGACGCCATCAGCGCCGGGACCGCGACCCACGCGACCGTCAGCGCGGCGCTGCGCAAGGTCCGGCGGATGTTCTCGATCCACACCGCGCACCTGCGTCGCCTCGTCGCTGACGAACCGCACGCCGAGCTCATCGCCCAACGTCGTCACCACCGTGCCGCCGACCGGTTGCTGCGCGACGCGAAGCACCTCATCGAGCAGGTCACCACACGCCACCCCGACCTGGCCTCGGCCGGGGACCGGGTCATCTTCGAAGCGACCCAGTACACGCAGGCCGTACAGAACCTGATGGAGCGGCTCCTGGACGAAAGCGGCCGACGTCGGGACTTCTCCATGCTTGACCCCGAGCAGTACCGCACCGCCGCGCAGACCTGCACAGTGACCGAGCTCGCGATGCCGTTCGAGCGGGTGCTGTTCGACCCGCCGCACCCGGCCGTGGACGTCGCCGCCGTGCTGGACCTGCTCGACACCGTGCGGCCACGACCCGTGCGCAAACGGCCCGTGCGCACCGAGGCCATCGACACCGGTCCCGACCCCGTGGACGCAGCCCGCGAACGCAAGGAACGAACCCTCGCGCAACGAGTCGCACGCGCCGAAGCGGCGCTGCAGGGCCAGCAGGACGTCGACCTGACCAGCCGGATGCAAGGTGCCGGGTGGCCCGCGGCCGGGGAGATGATCGTGGACCTCATCGCGTTGGACGCTGACCCCGACCAGCCGTACACGATCACGATGTCCGACGCGCTGCTCGTCGACGCTGACGGCCCCGTCACCTACCTCAGCCCCGTCACCGTCCACCGCGCCGTACCCGCCCACGGCACCGACACCCAGGCACCGCAGGAGCACACCGACACACAGGTGGAGAACTCATGAGCGACCTGAGCGGGCTCACCGCCGCTCAACGTGTCGCCGCCGCACGGGTGCTGCTGACCGTCCCTGGCGGTGACGAGCTGCACCACGACACCGCGCACACGGCACGCACCGTCGTGGACGTCACCGGTGGCCGGGTCACCCTCGGGTGGGACCCGCTGACCGAGGGTGTGTGGTTCGGCGACGGCATGGACCAGGTGCGCACCACCCACAAGCTGTCCAAGCCTCTGCTCGGAGTCCTGGCCGCGTGCGTGCGCTGCTGCTGGCCTGACCCGGACAAGCCCTTGTACCCCGGGGTGGCGACCACCCGCGCCAAGGTGCTCGAGGCGTACGGGACGCTCGGGTCCGCGACCGACGACGCCGGCAGCACCGAGATGGCCTCCCGGCATGCCAAGGGCGCGCTCAAGACGCTGGAAGCCGCCGGGCTCATCGAACCGGGCGACGGTGAGGACAGGTTGCGGCTCGGGCCGTTGGTCGCGACGTGGCCCGCGCGCGACGAAGACCTGCTGCGCGTTCACTGGCACCGGCTGCCGGCCGTCCCCACCGTGGGGAGGCACACCGCATGACCGTCCACCTGGACGACCTGACCGAAGCGCAACGGCAGGACGTGTACGCCGCCGTGCGCATCTTGGACGAAGCCGAGCAACCGGTACCCCGGCACCTCGTCCGTGCCGTGACCGACCAAACGCTTCGCGGCGCCCTGGAACGGACCCTGGCCGCCTCGGGGCGGGTGCTGCTGGAGACGCCCCCAGGGTTCACCAGTGGGTACGACGACACGACCCGGGACGCGTTGACCCGCCGAGGGATCGGTGTGCTGCTCGACGCCGACCGGGCCGTGCTGACCCTGGTGCTGCTGTGGTCGGTTGCCATCCCGCGCGCGCTGGGGACTATCCCCGCCGAAGCGCACTGGACCGTTGGGGAGCCCGTCGACCCGAAGATGCTGATCGCGCGCAGCAAGTTGCCTGACACGAGCGCCAGGGCCGCAATCACGCGCCTGCGGGCGGCCGGGATCCTCGGGTGGGGGACCAACCGGTGGCTGGTTCCCGGGCCGGCGTTCCACCGGTTGACCGCCCGCGTCCAAGAAGAGCTGTTCCAAGACCTCGTCCTGCTCGCAGAACCGGACGGGCCGTTGGCTGAGTCCATCAAGCGTCGCCGCGCGACCCGCACCGGAGGTGCCCTGACATGAGCACGATGACCGCCACATCAGCGGTGAGCGTCACCGACCGGGGAGTCGTCGGCGGCCGTGAGCTCGTCGCCATCCAGACGATCGACATCGCCCGGCTCACCTCGCACGTCACACCGATCGTTCCTGGGTCGTTCATCGCGATCTCCGGCCGCGGCCCCAAAGGTGACTCCAACGGGTCCGGCAAGACCAGCTTCCAGGCGGCGGTCACGGTGCTGCTGGCCGACCCGCAGTGGCGGTTCGACATCAACGGGGGATCCCTCGCGGCCGGGTTGCTGTTCCAGGCGGCCTCGGCCGGGTTGGACATGTCGTACTCCGCCGACCACGGGTACATCATCGGCGTGTTCGCCGACCCCGACTTCCCGATGCCAGACACGTCGGTGACGGTGTGGGTGCGGTTGCAGACCACCAGCCCGCACCTGACGGTGCGCTCCACCCGCGGGATCGTTGTCGTGGACGCCGACACCGACGATGCCCGGTACAAGCAGGCGAACAACCTGTGGGCGTCGCTGCCGAAGTCGTCGCAGTGCTCGGCACGCAAGATGTCCGAGACCCTGTACGGCGACGCACCCCGGTGCCTGGCGTTCCTGGACACCCCGCTGCGCAAGGCCGCGCCGTCCCTGCTCTCGCAGGCGATGACAGACATGAGCCCGACGGACATCGGGCAGGCGCTCATCGACCTGGCCGGGATGCGGCACTCGTTCGACGCAGAGCATGACCAGCGCAACAAGCTCGCCGGCATGGAACGCGGACTCATCGAGGCGCGCGTCAAACACCAGGAGCAGTTGCGGGGCGAGGACGCCGAGCTGGCCGCCATCAAGAATCGGGCCAGGGCCAGGGCCCGGTTGGCGTACGGGGCGCACATGTGGCGGTTGCACTTCGCCAAGCGCCTCGTCGACGCGATACCTGAACACGCCCGCCTCACCAACGAGCTCGCCGACGCCAACGACACGGTCCGGCTCGCGAAGGGCGAGATTGACGTCGCGCGGGCGGCGTTGACGACGGTGAAGAACGACCAGGACGCCCAACGCCGTGAACGCGAGGCGAAGGACGTCAGGGAGCAGGCACGGGGGGCCGTCGAGCGGATCGACGCGGCCGTCAGCGAGTGGCGCGGACGCATCAACGGCGCGGACGAGAAGCGCCCCGCGTTGCAGCATGCGGCCCACGGGTGGGACGGCACCACCGTCCAGGACGCCACTGCCGAGCACGCCGCCGCCGTGGACGCGCACGCGACGGCGAAGGTGCACGCAATCCAAGCCGGGGAACGTGTCACGGCTGCGAAGAACGCGCTGGAGCAGGCGAAGACCGGTCGCAGCCCGCACACCACGAACGTGATCGACGCGCTGCAAGCCGCTGGTGTCGGGTGCGTCGGCCTGGCTGACACCGTGACGTTGGACGAGACCGCACGCGGGTATTGGGAGCCGCTGCTGTGGCCGTGGCGCGACTCCATCGTCGTTCCCGGTGATCAGCTCGCCGAAGCGGTCCATGCGGTCGCGCACGTGCCCGGCACGACGCTAGTGGCCGCTGACGACGCCACCCGCACCGCTCCCGCACCGGCCGGTGTGCAGTCCGCTGAACCGTTGGGTGCGTTCCTGAGCACGCTCGCGGCCCGTTCGCGGCACGAGCATGACCCGCACCGCACGCACGACCCGGACGCCGGGATCGTCACCGTTGGCGGGTTCGACGCACCGGTCACCGGGCGTGACGCCCGTGTCGCCCAGGCGCAAGCTGCTCTGGACGCTGCTGTGACCGAAGCGGGCATCAAGGCTGGTGACCTCGCGGCCGCGGAGCGTGACTTCACCGAGGCCAAGCGGCGGCTGACAGTCGCGACGGCGGCGCACGACCTGGCCGCTCTCGAGGCGTCCATCACCGTGATGCACGAGCGCATCGAGGAGGCGGCCAAGCCGCGCCCGGCCGCGTTCGCTGAGTACGAGGTCGCCGAAGCGGAATGGAAGGCGGCCGTCGCGGCCGTCAGCGGTCACAGGAACCGTGTCCTGGCAGCCGAGATGACGCTCAACGCCCGCGAGAAGGAGCACGCCGACGCCGTCGAGGACCGCGACCGGGTGCAGACGCGGCTCGACAAGCTCAACATCACGTACTGGACCGTGGGGTGGGGCGGCACCGTCGAGGACGCGCAGGTCGCGCTCGAGGCCGAACCTGAGGACGTGCGCAACCTCAAGCACGAGACGATCCGTCACCTTGCGACCGACGCCCTCACCGAAGCGATCGACGCGTACGGCCACGACATCGAACTGTCCGAGGACATCGCCTCCATCAAGGCCCGCCGCGCTGAGCTCGAACCCGAAGAAGGCCGCGAGGAAGGTGCCGGCAAAGCGTTCCCGCCGTCGTTCGCTGAGATGGCGCTGCCGTTGCAGACCCGGTTGGATGGGTCCTCCGAACGTGACCTGGTCATCGGTGCCGGGATCGAACGTGACCGGGCCTACCGCGAGCAGACTCTGGCCGAGCTCACCACCGAGATGCACGGTGCTGCGCTTTCCCTCACCGAGGTGCAGGACATGATCGAACGGTCCGTCGAGTCACGGTTCACGCGGATGAGCACGGCGTTCAATACGTTGACGATCCAGCACGGCGGATTCGGCGGAGAGCTGCTCGTCGTCTCCGAACGGCCCGAGACCGCGACCGGGGCGTGGAAGTGGCGGGTCACCCCGCAGTGGCGTCGGGCACGCGGAGCGAGGATGGTCAGCTACCAGCAGGCCGCCAACGGTGCGCAGATCAAGGTCGCCGCGTTCCACGTCACGTTGTCCGCGTTGATCGCCGGTGACCCGGACGCGCGCGCCGGGCAGGTACTGGTCATCGACGAGCTCGGCAACTCCCTGGGGGACGTGAACCGGCGCGACGTGCTCAAGTCGTTGCAGTCCGTCGCGGAAAGCAACCGGGTCACGATCCTCGGGGTGTGCCAGGACTCCGTGCTCGACGACGCCGTGACCGCCTCCCGCGAGCTGCTGTGGTTCACCCACGCGTCCGTGGATCACCCGTACAACCAGCCGGTCAAGGCGTGGGGGTACGACGACGAGCGTCGACGGGTGGACCTGCTCGGTGAGCAGGTGCGCGCCGGACGTCCGTGGCTGTGAGCGACGACACCGTCGAGCGCCTACCTGACGGGCGCCGGCGGGTGTCGTGGGCGGACCCGAGTGACCAGGTGCGTGCGGTGCTGCCCCGCGTGGCCAGGAACGGGGAAGGTCGCGACCCCCTGGACCGGTACGGGCGCGTCAAGACCGAGCGGCTGTGGCTCGTGGCGAACGACCCACCGGCGCGGGACGCCACCGACCTCACGTTGAGCGACTCGGACTGGAACTGGGTCCTCGGAGCGGACCGGCGCGGCTGGGACGTGGTCGGCAAGCGGTGGGGAACCGGTGCGCTGGACGTCGCGACGGCGTTGGTCAGCGCCGGTGTGGTCGAGCTCGACGTGCACACCGCACCGGCAGGACGTCGCGACCACCGGCCCGCCGGGTGGGTGCTCTCCCCGCAGTGGTCGCAGCACCGCGAGCAACGCGTCCAGCGACGCGAGAACGAGCGGCTCACGGTGGCACGCGAAGCGTCCGACCTGGCCGACGAGGTGGAAGGCCTCGACCGTTCCCTGGCGCAGGCGCTGCGGGCCACCGCTGGGCATACAGTCACTATGCGGGTGCTGCTCGCGGCGGGCCGGGACCTGCTCGACGGGGTGGCGCACGACGGGCCGCGCGCCTTCTCCCAGGTTCACTTCGAGAACACCAAAGCCCGTGAGGACGCGCACGTCCTGCTGCGGGACGCCGGTGTCAGCGACGAGACGATCACGCGGCTCGGGCTGGCGCGTTCACCGCACGTCGGCCTCGGTGGGGCGCTTGTCGTCCCGGGGTTGGACCTGACGATGTTCGCCGGTCCGGTTCGCCTTCGCGCGACCGGGAAGGACTGGGGGACCCGGCTGGGTGCGGACGCGACGGCGTTGGTGCTTGTGGAGAACCTTCAAGCGGCCGAGACCGTGTGCGACCGGTTCGGCAATGTCGCGGTCATCTGGTTCGCCGGGCAGCCAGCCGACACCGTGCTGGACGTGTGCCGGCCGTTGACGCACGAGGCCGCCGATCGGGGCATACCGGTCCTGCTTGCACCGGACGCCGACCTGGGAGGGGTGTACATCGCCCGGCGGCTCGCGCCAGCCCTGCGAGTCGGGCATATCCCCACCGTCATCGACGTAGGGCAGTGGGCTCCGGCACCGACCCGGGCGTTCTCTGCGACCTCACAGGCGGCGTTGGCCAACCTCGCCCAGGACCCGAACCCTTGGGTGGCACGGTTCGCGGGGGACGTGCTAGAGCGTGGGTTCCCGGTCGAGCAGGAAGCCGCCATCCGGCAAGGGCTGGCGGCGATGCTGACCACTCTCAGGCCAGCTCGCTCGTCGAGGGGCGCGCAGACTGCACACATTGACTGGTGACCGATCGAGACCGGTAGCCGGTCAAAGTACGACGCTCAGTCCCGGTCAATCTGTCCTACATCTCGACAAGATGCAAGATACTCTGAGGATCGGGCCTCGATCCTCTATGAGGATTATTCACGGGACGTCCAGGACGCGACGGTCAAGGTTTACGTCCTCGCGCCGCCCGGGCAGGCCGAGCCCGCTGTGCTGGTCGTCGTGGAGACCCCGTCGCTCGCCGGTGACTCGCCCCGGCGGCTGCGCTCGGTGCGGTACCAGCGCCCGCTCCCGGACCTCAAGCACACCGGCACGTTCGTGAAGCGCTGGCACGAGCGCCAGGCGGTGCTCGCCGGCTTCGACACCGCGCCGCTGGTGGGCCCGAACGGTGACGTGCTGGAGACGACAACGGCCAACGTGGCTGTCCTGAGGCGTGGCGCGTTCGTGCGGCCGGAGGGGCCGCTGCTCGCCGGCGTGACGATGCAGCTCCTGGAGCGGCGTCTCGCTGACGTCGGTCTGCGCACACGTCGTGAACGCCTCCCGCTCGCCGGGATCGACGACGGAACGACGGCGGTCGTCGTCAACTCGCGGGGGTGGCCCCCGTTGGCCAGATCGACGAGACCGCGCTCACCATGGACCTCGAGCTGGTCGAACGGGTGCGCGGGGCGCTGGCACGCGAGCCGTGGGAGCCGCTGGGAGCCGGCGGCCCGAGCGGGACCGATCACGAAGGAGAGCGATGAGCCTGGTCAGCGTCCACAACGAGTGGGATCCCCTCGAGGAGGTCATCGTCGGGACGACGGTCGGTGCCCGCGTGCCACTCGGGGACCGTTCGATGATGTCCATCGAGTTCCCCGACGTCGACTCGCCGGACGACATCCCGTCCGGCCCCTACGACCCCCGAGCGGTCGAGGAGGCGCAGGTCGAGCTCGACGCGCTCGCGGAGAGCCTCCAGGCCCTCGGGATCGTCGTGCGACGACCGCAGCCGCGTGACCACTCCGTCGTCGGGTCCTCGCCCCACTGGTCGACCGACTCGTTCCCGGACGTCTGCCCGCGCGACGGGTTCCTGACGGTCGGGGACACGGTCATCGAGACGCCGATGTCGCTCCGCTCCCGCTTCTTCGAGTACCTCGCGTACAAGGATCTCTTCATCGAGTACCTGCGCAGCGGGAGCCGCTGGATCAGTGCGCCGAAGCCCCGGCTGGCCGACGACCTCTTCGACCCGGCGGCCCCGGTCGGCCGCAGGGTGCGCGACGACGAGCCGACCTTCGACGCCGCCAACGTCCTGCGGATCGGCACGGACCTGCTCTACCTCGTGTCCGACAGCGGGAGCGAGCTCGGCCTGCGGTGGCTGCAGTCGACTCTCGGCTCGCAGTACACGGTGCACCCGGTGCGCGACGTGTACGCCTCGACCCACATCGACACGACCTTCGTCCCGCTCCGCCCGGGGCTGGTCCTCCTGAACTCGACGCGCGTCACCGAGGTGAACCTGCCCAAGGTGTTCCGCGGGTGGGACCTGATCTGGGCCGAGGAGCCGGTCGACACCCACCCGCCGGACCGTCGGCCCAACGGCTCGGTCTGGGTCGGGATGAACCTGCTGAGCATCAGTCCCGACCTGGTGGTCGCTGACGAGCGACAGACGTCACTCGTCAAGCAGCTCGAGGCGCACGGGATCGACGTGCTGCCCGCACGACTGACGCACTCCCGCACCTTCGGCGGCGGGTTCCACTGCGTGACGCTCGACGTCCGCCGCCGTGGCACGCTCGAGACCTACACCTGCGCGACCTGAGGGCGGTGCGGGGATGGCGACGGCAGAGACGCTCGACGGCGCGGCCGGCATCCGACCAGTCGAGCGGCGCGGTCGAAGTACGACGCTCGACGGTGGTCAGTCTGTCGTGCATCTCGACAAATCGGGCTCCGATACTTTGAGTACGGGGCGCGCCGCTCCTCGGCGAGCTGCAAGTGCGACGCATGAGGCCGACGTGGACAGGTGTCGTGATCGACGTGCTCGCCGATCGCCAGCAGCTCGTCGAACCCGGCGTACTTTGACCGGCCGCTGCTCTGGGTGCTCTGCGGTCAACCTGGCCCGCACAAGAGCGATCAATCTGCGCCGCATCTCGAGATCGATGTTGTCGAGATGCAAGATGGTTCGACTAGACGGCCTGGATATTCTGCGCGGTTCGGCCTTTTCTGCGCCCCGGCATGATGATGGGAGCACGCGCAGGTCAGGAGGCCGGAATGAGCTGCCCGTGCGGCTCCTCCCGGGCGCCAAGAGGCCACGAACACGAGGCGGGCGTCGTGACCTCTTGGTGCATTCCGGCGTGATGACGGGAGCGGGTGGTACGAGCCCCTACCGCCGGCGGGAGCTCCCCCCACGCCCCCGCCAGCCGCCGTTCACCGGCGACGAGCCGCCGACTCCTCCCAGGTGCAGCGCGAGGGAGAACAGACCGGCGAACATCAGCGTCTGTGGGGTCAGAGCGTCCCCGACGTTCGCCTCTACGAGGTCGAGGAGCAGGGCGAGGGCGAAGATCGCGGCAGCGACGAGCGCGAGCATGAGCACTCCAAGGGAAGGGGTCCGGCGAGCCTGCCGGAGGGTCTGATGCTTCCGTGATTCGAAGGCACCCGGATCATGGCCCACGGTCACGACGGTCGCCAGTTGGAGAAGGGCTCCGAGGGCTCGGGACTCAGGCGGGTCGCTCGACGGCAGCTGCCCGGAGCGTGTTCCGCCGGGCCGGTCCCACGAGGGTGGCCACGTGGCCGCGGGACTCCGGGCCCATGTCGGAGCGCCACGGGGCCTCGATCTCGACAGGGTGCAGCGAGAACGGTGGGTCGAGACAGACCAGATCACCGGAGTCCATCGCCGGTCCACGGACATCCACCGTGCCACGAGACCGAGTACGTGGAGCAAGGACGCTGCAGCTCAGCGGAGCAGCTGCCGGATCTCCCGGTCGTCCCCGTCGACGGTCAGGGTCGCCAGCGCGCCGTTGACCAGCGGCAGATGTGGCGGGACGTGCCCGATCTCCACGTCGAAGACGATCGGGATGCGAAGTCGGCCGAGCGCGTCGAGCACGGCGTCACGCTGCGTCAGCCTGGGGTGGTCGGGTGCGCCCGTCCGCCCGACCAGCACCGCGCGGGCGTGGTCGAACCACCCTGCGAGACGCAGGCCGTGCAGGTTGCGACAGATCGCGGCGGCATCGTCCTCGGCTGCCTCGAGGTAGATGATGATGCCGTCCTCGGAGTGCTCGCGACCGAACGCCGCCACATCGCCGTAGGGCGTGCCGGCGATGTTGCACAGGGTCTCGACGCACCCGCCGATCAGCCGCCCGGTCACGTGGAGCGACTCGGCGCCGTGCAGGGTCCATCGCCCTTCGCCGACCGACTTCCACGTCGTGGCCAGCGCGTCCTCGTCGAACCGCCACCAGTCGGCGATCATGCCCGAGTCGCTCTGCACGTGAGGGCCCGTCCCGGCGACGAGGTCGAGCCAGCTCAGCAGTCCGTCGGGGACCGCGTACGGGGTGTCGGCGAGGTTGTCCCCGTGCACGGTGGCCCAGCCCAACCGGGTCGTGACCGGAACCAGGACGGTGGACAGGTCGGAGAAGCCCACGAGCCAGGTCGGCTCCGCGGCTGCGAGGGCGTCCCAGTCCAGCAGGTCCACCACGTCGATCGCGGTCTCGCCGCCCCACGGTGGGATGACGCACCGGATCGTGGGGTCGCACAGCATCGCGGTGAGCTCAGCCGCACGGTCGGCTGCCGGCCCGGCGGTGATGCCCGTGCCGTCCATCAGGTCTCCGACGACGACATCGAACCCGGCCTCGCGCAGCCAGGCGACGCAGAAGTCGATCCGAGCGGCCGCGGGCCCCTCGACTCCGGACGAGGGGGACGTGACGCCGATGCGGTCGCCCTGCGTGAGCGGTTGCGGGATCTTGAGCATGCGGGCCATCGTGCCAGCCGGACGTCGGCTCGGCGCCCCGCCAGCCTGTCGTGCATCTCGGCACGAGACTGCATCGCCGCGCCGGGCGACGTCACCTGCTGGACGAGCTCTCGCGGGCCGCTGGCGGGTGGCCGGACGTGGACCACCCGCTGCTGCCCGGTGCAGCGGAGCCGGGTCTGCGCCGAGCATCGGGAGCGGCCCTGACGACACCCTGGTTCGGACCCTGAACGCACCCTGGATCGCGGTGAGATCCCTTGTGACTGCTTCGCCCGATCGGGTACGACGGAACTCGCCGCACCGCCTAGGCGCTCTGGAGCTTCACGTGACGAGTCGAGCGAGGAGCAGGGAGCACCTGTATCTGCGCCATACGTACAACGATCTGGTCGGGAACAAGGGCATGAATGCCGTCCTGATCGCGATCCTGGTCCTGAGCGCGTTTCTCATGGCGACGGGGTCGATGGTGATCGAGCGGCTCGCGGGCGCGGTCGGCGGGCTCGTCGAGCAGGCGAGGCCGCCGCACTTCCTGCAGATGCACAAGGGCGAGTACGACCGGTCGGCGCTGGAGGCGTTCGCCGCCGGGCACGACGAGATCGAGTCGTGGCTGGTCACCGAGATGGTCGGCTACGAGAGCAACGCGCTGAGCTGGAGCCGCCCGGTCACGGGTGAGTCCGGCTCCATGGGCTCGAGCCGGTTCGACAACCTGTTCGTGACGCAGAACGAGGAGTTCGACCACCTCGTCGACGAGAACGGGAGCATCCCCGAGCCGGCGCGCGGCGAGGTGTACGTCCCGGTCAAGTACCAGCGGGCCTTCGGCCTGCAGGCCGGTGACACGCTGACGGTCTCGACCGACCAGGGGGCGTTCGTCCTCGACGTCCAGGGCGTCGTGAAGGACGCCCAGATGGCGGCCTCGGCGAACAGCGCGACGCGTGTGCTGGTCTCGCAGGAGGACTTCGAGCAGCTCCGAGGGGCCGGTGGCGTGCCCGAGGTCATCGTCGAGTACCGGCTCACGGACGCGGGGCTGGCGAACGGCTTCCAGGGCGCGTACGAGTCCGACGAGTCGCTGCCGACGAACGGTCCGGCGGTCACGGGTCAGCAGATCCAGATCATCAACACGTTCAGCGACGGCCTGTCGGCCATGGCGTTGATCCTGGTCAGCCTGCTGCTCATCGCCGTCGCGCTGCTCACCTTGCGGTTCGTCATCGCCGGGACGCTGGAGGACGAGGTCCAGCAGATCGGCGCGATGAAGGCGATCGGCATCCCGGACCGTGCGATCTCGGGCCTGTACCTCGGGAAGTACGTGGTGCTGACGGCGGGCGCCTGCGTCGTGGGCGGAGCCCTCGCGGTCGTCGCCACGAACGTCCTGACGCGGGACCTCCAGGCGAGCTACGCCGCAGCGCAGGTGGGGCCGTGGACGTTCCTGGTGCCCCTGATCGCGTTGGCGGTGGTCTTCGGGGTCGTCGTCGCGATCTGCCGCCACGTGCTGCGCCGGGTGCGCAAGATCGAGGTCGTCAACGCCCTCGTGCACGGCAGCACCCGCACCGAGGCGCAGACCGCCCGGCGCGCCCGGCGCCAGGCGCGCTGGGTGCGGCGCACCGGCCTGACGTCGTCGTCCGGCACGGGCGTCAACCGGCGCCTGGCCCTCCTCGACCTGCGCGCCGAGGCCGGGCAGTGGGTCCTCCTGCCCGTCGTGTTCTTCCTGACCGCGGTGCTGATCACGGTGCCGGCGAACCTGCTCAGCACGTTCGAGAGCCCGCAGCTCGTCACCTACCTGGGGGCGCCGGAGCGCGACCTGCGCGTCGACCTGCAGTACCAGGACGACGTCGACACCGTGCGCCGGGAGGTGGCCGCCGCTCTGGAGGGCGACGCGCGGCTGACCGACCTGCGGGCCTATGCCAGCGTGCAGTACCGGACCGAGGGTGCCGAGGGTGTGGTGAGCCTGCCCGTCGAGGTCGGTGACTACTCCGGCGAGACGATCCGGTTCACGGACGGCGGCGCACCGCAGGCCGGGCAGATCGCGCTGTCGGCGCTGAACGCCTCCGAGCTCGGGGCGGGTGTCGGCGACACCATGACCGTCGAGCGCGCCGGAGCCTCGAGCGAGGTCGAGGTCAGCGGCGTCTACCAGGACCTCACGGCCGGTGGGAAGACCGCGAAGATGCACGGCGAGATCACGCAGGGCGCGTCCGCGTACGTCTTCTACGCGAACGTGGCCGACGGCCAGGACCCGGTGGTCGTCGCGGACGCGCTGGCGGAGCAGCTCCCCACCGCCGTCGTCTTCCCGATGGCGGAGTACCTGGCGCAGACGTTCTCCGGGACCACCAGCGCCTTCCGCAGCGCGGCCTGGCTCGCGCTGGTCCTCGGGATCGGGGTGGCCACGCTCGTCACGAGCCTGTTCCTCGACCTCCGCCTCACACGGGACCGGTCGAAGATGGGCGTGCTCTCCGCGATCGGGTTCTCGGCGAGCGAGCTCGTCGGGCAGGTGCGGACCAAGACCTTGGTGACGGTGGTCGCCGGAACGCTGCTCGGGCTCGTGTTCGCGGCGACGGGCGGGGAGGTCATGGCGAGCGGACTGCTCGCCGCGCTCCAGATGAACATCTCGGACCTGACGTTCATCCCCGACCCGTGGCTCGTGCACGTGCTGTACCCGTTGCTCCTCGTGGGGGCGGGCCTGCTCGGCGTCGCCCTGCTCACCGCCGGTGTCCGGGGCGCGGACAAGAGCCAGTGGCTCCGAGACTGAGGAGGACCGATGGACAGGACCGTGACGCTCGAGGCGAAGGCCGTGGTCAAGACGTACTTCTCGACCGAGCCTCCGACGCAGGTGCTGCGTGGGGTCGACCTGACGGTGGACGCCGGGGACTTCCTCGTGATCATGGGTGCGTCGGGGTCGGGCAAGTCGACGCTGCTGTACAGCATCAGCGGGATGGACCGGCCCACGGACGGCAAGGTGCTGCTGGACGGGCGTGAGCTGACGTCGTTGAGCGAGGCCGAGATGGCGAACGTCCGTCTCACGCGGATGGGTTTCGTCTTCCAGCAGGCGTACTTCCTGGCGAACCTCGACGTGCGGGACAACATCGCGCTGCCCGCGCTGAAGGCCGCGTCCGCGGGGGACAGGGGCGCGGCGCTCGCACGTGCGGACGCGTTGATGGAGCGGTTCGGTATCGCGCACGTCGCCCGTCACGGGATCACGCAGGTCTCGGGGGGTCAGCTGCAGCGGGCCTCGATCTGCCGGGCGCTGGCGGGTGAGCCGTCGGTGCTGTTCGCGGACGAGCCGACGGGTGCGCTGAACAGCAGCATGTCGGCCGAGGTCATGGACGCGCTGACCGACGTGCACCGCAGCGGGACCACGATCGTCGTGGTCACCCACGACCCGGCGGTCGCCGCCCGCGGCGACCGGGTCGTCTACCTGCGCGACGGCCTGCTCGTGGACGTTCACGAGGCCGGGCCGTGGCAGCGGGGCGCGGCGCGGCAGCGGGAGGACGACCTGCTGACGTGGCTCAGGAACCTGGGCTTCTGACACCCCGCGGCTCAGCGGTCGAACCGGACCTCCATGACGCCGATCACGCCCGTCGTGAAGCCGAGCGTGACGCGCGCGATCCCCGTGCCGGAGAATTCGGCCGTCGCCGTCCCGTAGGCGCTCCCGGGGGTGGCGGACGTCGTCCCGATCACCGAGCCGTCGGCTCGGTAGGCGGTCAGGACGTACGGCTCCGCGGCTCCGAGGAACCGCACCGAGACCCATCGGACGGGGTGCGCGAAGCCGATGTCGACCGGGACGGTGTTACAGCGTCGAGGCTCGCCGGGGAGGCGCGTGGTCAGGGCCGGCTCGGGCAGCTGGTGTCCGCCCAGGGTGCCGGGCTCCAGGCCGGCCACCGCCCCCGCGCAGTAGCTGCTGAGCGGCGCCGCCCCGAGCCCGACGAGCCCCGTGCCGGCGAACGCGTCGGGGTCCAGGAGGACCGGCTCGTGGTGGAGCGGTTGCCCGGGAGCTCGTTCGAAGGTCACGCACGCGGTGACCGGGCACGCGCCGAAGGTCGCGGAGATGGTGTGGCTGCCGGTGACCTGCAGCGCGCACGTGCGGGTCGTCGAGCCGTCGCAGTCGCCGCTCCACCCGGCCCAGCGGCTCGACGGGAACGCCTGCAGGACGACCTCGGTGTCGGCCGGGTACCCGGCCGCGCACGTGCCGGGGCAGTCGATGAGCCCGTCGGTGCTGACCACGGCGCCGTCCGCCGGCGCCGTGACCGTCAGCGTGCGTGCGCGGTCGGGGTCCACCTCGAAGAGCGCTCCGGCTGTCACGGGCTCGACGAGTGCGAGCGTGCAGTGCTCAACCGCCGCCACACCCTCGCACGCACCCGTCCAGGCGGCGGTGCGCATGCCGACCGCCGGCACCGCCCTGAGCGTGACGGCCGCCTCGGCCGGGTAGGTGGCGCTGCACCTCCCCGGGCAGTCGATCGCCGACGGTGTGGTCGCGTCGACGATGGTGCCGCCCGTCGGACGGCTGACGGTGAGCAGGACCGGCGGCCGGTCGCCGATCCGGATCGGGAAGGTCGCGGACGCGCGACGACCGTCCGCCGTGGTGACCGTGACCTCGACGACGTAGGGCTCGGCGCGGGCCGTGCGCCAGCGGTGCGTCACCTCGTCGTCCTGGACGTCCGCCGTGGCGCCGTCGCCGAAGTCCCACACGGACCGGACGACCGTCGCGCCGCCGGCGAGGACCCTCAGGGTGGTGTCCGCGCCCGCGACGGCGTCGGGCGGTCCGGTGATCGACGCGGTGAGCGTCGGTCTCGTCGCGCTCGCACTCGCACCCGGGGTACGCGGTTCCTCCCGTCGCGCCTCGTCCCGCGGGCCCGCCGACTCCCGGGGGGACTCCTCGGACCCCGGCGAGGGAGAGCCCTCCGGCCCCCGGGTGGGGGAGACCTCGGGGGACGGGAGGGTCGGGGCGTCGGGCGGCAGGACGGGGACGGCCGGGGTGCCCGTCCCGGGGTCGTACTTGTCCACCGGGGAGTCGCGCCACTGCCCGCCCTCCCAGGTGAGCACGCCCGCCCGGTGGCCACCCAGGTCGTTGTAGAACACCAGGCCGTCCTCGGCGATCAGCTCGACCTCGCTCCCGGGCTCGGCCACGTCGAACGTCGTGGCCACCTCGTCGCGTCGGGTGTCCACCACGGCGACCCGGCCGCTGGCGCGGTCGGGGACGAAGACGAACGGGCCCGTCTCGGCCAGCGGGCCGAAGTCCGCGGCACCGCCCGACCCGCCGACGCCGGGCACGACCCGGTCGCACTCGCGTGAGCCGAGCTCGCTGATGAGGACCGCCCCCGTCGCCGAGACGGCGGCGACGACCTCGTCCCGGTTCGCCGAGCCGAGCAGCTGCAACGCGTCGCCGGGTCGGACGTCCAGGCACGTCGGCGCGCCCTGCCTGCCGTCGTCGCCGAGCGGTGCGACCGAGCGCTCGGTGACCTGGACGAGGACGGACTCGCCCCGGACCACGAGCAGCCGCGCGTCGGCGGGGACGGTGGCCACCCGTTCCTGGTCCGACGCGCGGACCCGGACGAGGCCCCCGGCGACCGAGTCGACCACCCACAGCGTGCCGTGGTCGTCGACGACGGCCTGGTCGGGACCGGGGACCGCTGCCATCGCCGACACGCTGCCCGGGTCCAGGCTCGTCGGGTCGACCTGCGTGGCGACGCGCTGCGTGGCGTCGACGAGCCAGACCGCGTCCCCGCCGTGCGCCACACGCAGGTCGCTTCCCGGGTCGCCCGCCTCGATGCGCCGGCTGACCCGCTGCTGCGCACCGCCGACGCGCGCGAGGTGCCCCGCGGCGGCGTCCACGACGTAGGCCGAGGAGCCCGCCTGCGTCACCTGCAGGTGATGGCCGCGCTCGGCGACCAGGACGGTCGCCGCGGCGGCGCGCGACGGTCCGTCGACGAGCGTCACGTAGCCGAGCGTCGGTGAGGCGAGCCACGCGCTCCCCGCGTGCTGCTCGAGCTGCACCGCCGGTATGCCCTCCCCGACGACCGCCGCGACGGCGAGCGGGGCCACGACCGCGACCGCCACGGCGGCCCCGAGGGGACGCGGGGCGCGCGCTCGGTGCAGCACGGCCGCGAGCCGGTGGAGCAGGGACATGACGGGCTCACTCCTCTGCACGTCACGATCGGGCGCCGTCGCCCTCCGGAGAACACGCCCGACGCTCGTCGCGAGCAGTGCGGGGTGCCACCCGACGACCAGTACGCCCGCCACGTCAGGGAACGGAAGAGGCCGGCCCGATGCGCGCCCGAAGGGGCAGGAGCTGCCCGTGGGCCCGCGTCAGCGTCGACGCATCCATCCGGAGCGGCTCGCCCGACTGGTCGCCGCCGCGTTCGGCCTGAGTCGGGTGTCGGAGGACCGCAGGCGCGCGGTCGACCGAACCGTCCCAGCAGAGCACGTGCCGAGCGCGCTGGAGTCGCGATCGACCTCACCCAGGACAAGTGCTGCACCTGCATCTGCAACCGGCTTACGGTGACGTCTGCAACCCCACCACCCTTGGAGCCACCGTGGCGACGGCACCCCCTCTCGCGACCCGCCTGTTCACCCACGAGCGCGACGCCGAGCTGGCGCGCGACGTCCTCGGCACTCTCGACGGCCCTGGGGGCTACCTCTCCGTTGCCCGGGGCGACACCCCCACGCGCCCTGTGCCGCGCGAGGTCGGGCAGCTCCTGCAACGGATCCTCGAGGCGGTCGCGTCCGGCGCGACCGTCACCGTCACGTCGACTCCCGCAGAGATCACGACGTCGACCGCTGCGGCGATGCTCGGCGTCTCCCGCCCCACGCTCATGAAGATGATCAAGAACGGCGCCGTCCCCGCGCACAAGGTCGGGACCCACACCCGTCTGCGCACCGAGGACGTGCTCACCGCCAAGCGGGAGCGCCGGGAGCGGGAACGTGCGGCGTTCGCCGCGCTCCTCGAGCTCGAGGGAGATGAGGAGTAGGCCCTGCCCGGCACGCCGGGTTCCACCCCCACCTGCGTGGGGGCCGTCGCCAGGGTCCTGCACATGCAGGGGATCGGACCGGACTCCGCGATCTCCGAGCCGAAGCCGGTGATCGCTGGCGGCGACCAGCCCGGGGGTTCGCATGGTCGCGTCGATGTGCCCTCTGACGCGTGCCTTGTCCTTGCCGGGTGCGCGGTTGCCGGCAACCTGCTCGAACTCCTCCGACACGTCCACGCTCGGCGTCTCGTCGGGTGCGTCGACCGGCACTGCGAGTGACGTCGTGGGGATCGGGGCAAGGGCGAGCGTGAGCGCAGGGCGGCGGAGCTCTGATCGGTGAGGATCTCGCTGCGCGTCTCCGCGTCGGCGAGCATCTGGTTCGCCTGCTCGATCAGCGTGCCGAGCGCCGACCGGCCACGGACTCGGCGATCTGCGCAGCCGTCGCTCCCGACGCCGTGCGCACCCACCGAACCCCCACCGAACTCAGCACGGACGTCCGCGCCTGGTCGTCCAGGGGACCTGCGGGGCGGGACGACCAGCAGCGGCCGTTCGGCTCGACCTGCCGGCCTGCGGCACGCGGCTCGCCGGTGCGGTCGCTGTCAGGCGGGACGGGAGGTACGTTCCTCACCGTGACGAGCAGCGCGCTCGCCGGTCTTCCCGCGGAGTCCTGGTCGTGCTCGACCCCGGAGGCATCGTGAAGCTGCTGCTGACGTCGGGAGGCGTCACGAACGCCAGCATCCGCTCGGCGCTCGTGCGGCTCCTCGGCAAGCCGGTCGCCGAGTGCAGCGCGCTGGTCGTCCCGACCGCGCAGTGGGGCCACCCCATGTGCGGCCCGACGTCGGTGCACGGCCTGGTGGCCGCCGATCCCGGCTCCCGGTACCTCTCAGGCCTGGGCTGGGCGTCGCTCGGTGTCCTCGAGCTCACCGCGCTGCCGACCATCGGTGCGGAGCGGTGGGTCCCCTGGGTGCGGCAGGCCGACGTGCTCCTGGTCGACGGTGGCGACGCGACGTACCTGTGCCACTGGGTGCGGGAGTCCGGGCTGGCCGATCTGCTGCCGTCGCTGCCCGCCACGGTCTGGGTCGGAGTGAGCGCCGGGAGCATGGTGATGACGCCCCGGATCGGCGCATCCTTCGTCGAGTGGCCGTCGGCACCGGACGACCGCACCCTCGGCGTCGTGGACTTCTCGATCTTCCCGCACCTGGACGCCTTCCCGACCAACACCCTGGCCCACGCCCAGCGGTGGGCCGCCGACATCGGCGGCCCGGCCTACGCCATCGACGAGCAGACGGCCATCACGGTCGTCGACGGGGCCGTCGAGGTGGTCTCCGAGGGGCGGTGGACGCAGTTCGGGGAGCGACCGCCCGGTCGAGCACCTGACCGGTCCTGACGCCCGCGGCGGACAGGGGCGGCGAGCGGATCCTGCACGTCCGGTGCGGAGCGGTGGAGGCTACCGTCCCACCGTCACCGACCGCCCTGACCACACGGCCCGCTCGTACACCTCCCGGTACGACGGCGCCGCAGCGGGTGCCGCGGCCGGTGCCGCGGGCAGGGTCTGGTCCTCGAAGAACAGGTCGCGGCCGATCGCGTCGACGAGCCGCGGCACGAGCGGGGCGAGGCTCTGCGCGTCGCCGACGGGGTAGCCGAAGCTCAGGGTCGCGGCGGCGGAGAAGACGTGGACGCGGCCGAGCCACGGGGCGTCGCCGGGGTGCTTCTCGAGGAGCTCGAAGCCGGGCCCGAGGTACGGGGAGGCGCCGAGGTCGTCGTCGGCGAGGTCGGCCGGGGGCTCGTAGCGGTCGCGCCACAGCGCGACGTCGTCGGCGATCCGCCGCAGCTCGGTGCGGGTGCGCGGGTCGTACTGGAAGCCGGTGCCGGCGATCGCGAAGTCGACGGTGTGCGTGCCGTCGGCGGCCTGCACGCGCAGGCGGCCGTCCGCGGGGTGCGCGGAGTGCCACGGCGCGGCGAGGTGCACGTGGAAGCCGGGGTGCGCCAGCGCGCGCTCGAGCGAGGCGAGCGTCGTGCTGCGGCCGTTGCGGGCGGCGGTGACCTTCAGGCGCCAGCGGTCGGCGTCGGGACGGCGGTGGTAGTTGTCGCGTGCGCCGAGGTTCGGCGGGCCGAAGCCCGCGGGGCCCTGGATGATCAGCTCGGGTCGCCGGGTGAACAGGTGGACCTCGGCGCCGTGCTCGAGCGCGACCCCGGCGGCGTCGAACGCGGAGGCCCCGGCACCGACGACGGCGACGGACCGGCCGGCGAGCGTCGCGAAGTCGATCGCGTCGCTCGTGTGGGCGACCAGCGTGCTCGGCAGGCCTGCGAACGCGGCGGGCAGCGCGGGGCCGCCGGTGCCCTCGACGCCGTTCGCGAGCACGAGCTTGCGCGTCGTCTCCTCGACGGTGCGCGCGCCGTCCGGGCCGGTGACCTCGAGCACGAGCGTCAGCCTGTCGCCCGCGGGCACGACGTCGACCAGGCGGGTGCGGTGCCGCACGGGGACCTGGAGGGCGTCCGCGAGCCAGTCGACGTAGGCCGCCCAGTCGAGCCGGGGGATCCGGTCGAGCGCGTCGTAGGCGGCCTCGCCGTGCAGGTCCTCGTACCAGGCGCGGAAGCTCAGCTCGGGGTACCCGAGCTCGGGCTCGGGCCAGGCCTTCGGGGTGCGCAGGGTGTGCATCCGGGCCGTCGTCGTCCAGACGCCCGTGCCGCCGGCCGGGGCCGCGTCGACGACCGTGACCCGGCCGATGCCCGCGCGGCGCAGCGCGAAGCCGGTCGCGAGGCCGGACTGCCCGCCGCCCACGACGACGACGTCGTGGTCGGTCGAGGACTCGCGGACCCAGGTGGCGGGGTCGGGCCCGAACAGGCGGCGGACACGGGCGGCGCGGGACTCCGGAGAGGTCATAAAAACAGAGTAATGACGTCGGGTATTGCGTCGTCCGTCCGTCCGCCAGGCGAGCACACGACGGTGCGTCAGGACCACCCGCGCGCGCGACCGCGGGTCCGCGGCCGCGCGCCCGTGTCCGCCTAGACATCCCACGGTCGTAAGTCGTCAAGCGGCGGCGGGGGTCGGTAGGTCTTCGGTGGTGGTGTGCCAGGCGGTGTGCTCGTCGTAGTTGGTGTGGTGGTGCAGGCAGCCGTGCAGGA
>Ga0160438_1000084_pt1 | contig 45437 bp, 44 predicted proteins | sample HID1975K_E0MG_FD_108203 | JGI IMG/M metagenome (GOLD analysis project Ga0160438, IMG submission 108203) | Enriched soil microbial communities from UW Madison campus, WI, USA - HID1975K_E0 MG | ecosystem: Environmental > Terrestrial > Soil > Unclassified | place: USA: Madison, Wisconsin...
GGAAAGGATATAGATTGGATGGGTATCGTGAGAGTACAGACTAATGCTAAAAGCTAGCCCGATTGAACTACGTGCGACACGTATTTTATTATCTTCATCCCCCCAACTTTTACGCTTGATCCATTTAATACCCGACTTACCGAAATCGATGCCTGCGTTTTCAAAAAGCGCGCGAATTTCATTTAAATGCCCGATCTGTCTAAGATGTGCTTCTTTTATAGACATAATGCTAACGTACGCAGATTGTCAAATATATTGGTTAGTTCAGTCAAGCTAATAGAACATGGCTTCAAATAACCCGATGATAGTTAATCATGCCTACTTACATCTCGAAGAACCCTTCGACTCCATTGCAAAACCCAGTTACAAGCGTTCCTGATGTCGGCATCATACCATAATTCCATATGGTTATTCATTTGTCGCTTCATTTCGGGAGATGGCTACCAGATCTAATTTAGGCAAAATCGAGTTGGATATGCCGTTAAACCCAAGCCTGTTTGTATGTCAGCAACCAATTTGTGTTACACACTTGACCGTTTCTTCCATGCGGATGAACGTTGTAGGATACACTCCGTTTAACTACGTAATATAAGGATGTTGCCATGGTTTCCTATAGGGTCTTCTCAATAGCTTTGTCGCTTCTGGATCGTTCATACATATTTTTTTCTGCGCATTATATATAAGTGGCCGATTCAACTGCATGGATAGATTGGCTAGGATGCAACTTGCAGTTGATATATGTCCCTCTTCAATATCTGCAACAGGTAAATGGTCATTTTCAATAGCCGATAGGAGATTCTGCATGTGGCGCCGGGTAGCCGGTGCCACATGCAGTTCTATTCTGGGCTCATTTAAATCTTCTGGAAACTCTTCCTTCTCATAAACTACATCTTTCACAATGCGATCGCCTTTACCGGTTGGAATAAACTCATACTTCATGACACTTCCCTTTAGTGTGCCTTTATCACCATAAATTATAAATGCCCAGGGATATTCGGGATCAGTGGGGTCTCCCCATGTCCGATGTTGCCATACACAGTTCAGTTCATCATATTCAAAAATAGCGGTCTGTGTATCGGCAATATTGGACTTTCCTTCTTTTTGAACGTAGATCCCTCCGCTTGCACTGACCCGTTTAGGCCATTTAAGTTGTAACAACCAGCGCACCGTGTCAAACATATGAACACACATATCACCCGTAATTCCATTTCCATATTCCATAAAGGTTCTCCACCAGCTTCCATGGGGCAGGCTGTCGTACGGACGTAAAGGAGCCGGGCCAGTCCACATTTCATAATCAAGAAAGTCGGGAACAGACTCTAGTGGTGGATTCCCATTCTTCCGCATATGATAGTAGCAACACATCTCCACGTGTGATATCTTACCAAGCAAACCCTTATCTATCACACGCTCTTTAGCATCAATTAGGTGAGGAGTGCTTCTCCTTTGTGTGCCTATCTGCACTTTTTTGTTGTATTTTCGTGCTGTGCTGAGTATTGCTTCTCCCTCAAGTACATCAACGCTAACGGGCTTTTGTAAATAAACATGCGCACCTGACGTCATTGCGTCAATAGCTTGTCGCGCATGCCAGTGATCCGGAGTACCAATGAGAACTAGATCCAGTTTATGATTTGCCAGCATCTTCCGGTAATCTTCGTACAACTTCGGAACTTTCCTTGAGACTTGTCGTTCACTGATCAGCTTTCCCGCTTCCTCCAGATGATTGCTGTCCACATCGCACACTGCGACAACATGAATATTGCTCACCTGCATAAGTCTGAAAAGATCACTTTTTCCGTACCAGCCGGCTCCAATTAAACCAACCCGCATGTTGTTGAGTGTGTTTACAAACGTTAGGCCCTTAGCCTGCAGTGCAGACAAAGTTAAAAAAGCGCTAGTACCTTGAATGAATTTTCTACGGTTCGGATTAAAGTTAGCCATCATCTATTGGTTTATTATTTTCTATGAGGAAACAAAAAAAGTGAAGATAATGTTTATTTAACTATTCTTTGTCAAAGAAATAAATCCTTTGTTTTTATTATGTATTTTCTAGGTAACAAACATAAGATGAGGATTCGTCCAGACTGGTTTTGAATGGAAAGAGGGCAGAAGAAAAGAAAAAATCTAATTACGTTTGGTGATTTCAACCATCAAAATGTCTATTTAGCCAATCAATCTGCCTAGTTCAACAAATAGTGCGGTGTCTCTCCTCATCATTTCAATAGTTTTGAACAAAAATCATCATTATGAAACGATCAAAAGAGAGGTATAACAAAAAATCTATTCTGTTTGGTATCCTTATTCTCGTGGTACTGCTTGGGGTATTAATACAATTTGTAGATAAACCTATTGAAGGTCGGCCCATTACTGGCGAAATAAAAGCTCCGCAGGAAGTATTAGCTATTTTAGAACGGTCTTGTTATGATTGCCACTCCAATAAACCAGATTTAAATTGGTATGATAAGATTGCACCTATTTCTTGGGCAGTAAAAAAGGACGTACAAAGAGCGAGGGAAGTGATGAATTTTTCTGAATGGGGAAATCTTTCTGAAGCTGATCATAAGGGGATGATGTGGGCTATATTAAATATGGTGAAGGCTGGGAAAATGCCACTTAAAAGGTATCAAAATGTACACCCTGATTCAAAAGTGACAGCGTCTGAAGTTGAGACTATCCGAAAATATGTTCTCTCTTTATCTGAAGATAAACCTGCTTCAATTACCAAAGTAAACACGTCAACGGTAGCACCCCAACACTGGGAAAAAATGGAGACAACGATAAAAAATGTTCCTGAGTCGCCCAACGGTGTAATGTATACAGATGAATTTAAAAACTGGAGAGTAATTAGCATGAGTACCCTGTATGATAACTCTATGCGTGTTATTTATGGGAATGACATCGCTGTTAAAGCAATAGAAGAAGAGAATTTTCATCCTTGGCCGGATGGTGCCATGGTTGTGAAGGCTGTATGGGAGCAACGTGAAAATCAGTATGGCGAAGTAAGGCCCGGTAATTTCCAGAATGTGCAATTTATGGTGAAGGATTCCAAAAAATTTAAAAGTACCGAAGGCTGGGGATTTGCTAAATTTTCAACCCAAAAACTTATTCCTACAGGTAAAACTGCGTTATTTGCGGAACAATCTTGTATAGCATGCCATCGTCAACTCGTTGAAAAAACCGGCTATTTATTTAATGTTCCGTTAAAAGTAAATCCAAAAAAATAAATCAAAATGAATTCGAACAATATAATCTTACTGGGTATCCTTTTTGTACTTATGACAGCCTGCAACAAGGTTCAGGAAACTTCTGCGTATACACGTATTGTATTTAACTCTGATAGCTTACGGGTAATTACTTCTTCTGTAAATAAAAAGCTAGAGACAATGTCTATATTATATGGAAACGACAAAGCTTATGACAGTGCATTGGATTCAACTGGTACACATGTTCCAGGTGAAATATTTACTTTTGTTACGTGGCAGTACCATGATAATCCCTTTTTTTATGGTAGTACGATAAATGGCGAATTGTTGAGTATAGAGTCCATTCACGTTAATGAGGGCAGCGCTATTGATTATAAAATTGATGAAGGTAATCCACTGCCCGTGAATGGCGTTATGTTGCATCAAGAAGAACGGGTAAAATATATCTTAGAGCATACACCATCCCTATTACCCTGAACCCCTTTTGGGGTCTACGATAAATTATCTTCTAAAACATAATGATGGAATATATTTAACAGCAACACATTTATACCCATAGGGATTTAGGAAATCGTCAAAAGCGATATTCTCATACAATCTTATGTTTTCCTATCATGCATAACTAACATCCATGTCAAGGGTTACAGGACAGTCAGCTATCATTTTATTGCTTTTAGTCTCTTTTCTGATTGCAAAAAGGTGAATAATTTAATTATATTTGAGCTTGCAAAACAAAAGTGATAATGTGAATTTTCATTTTAATAAACTGAGAGAGTTATGAGTAAAAATTTAAAATTAACTGAGCTGTATTTTGACGCTCTGGCAAAAGGAGACATGGAAACGGTTGGAAGTTTATTCGCTGACGATGTTATCTGGCATCAACCAGGACAGGGGGTCATTTCTGGAACAATTTATGGAAAAGAAAATGTATTTACTCACTTGGGTAAATTTATGCAGCTGAGCCAGGGAACATTTGGCATCGACGATGTGGAATACATTACTTCAAATGGCGATTTAGTTGCCGCATCCATCCATTTTAAAGCAGAAGCCCAGGGAAAGTCAATCGCTATGAGAGGAATGGATATTATGCGATTTGAGAGCGAAAAGATAAAAGAAGTATGGTTGTACTCGGAAGATATTGAAGTTGAAGATGCTTTTTGGACTGAGTTATCAAAATAACTCGTCTTTTAAAGTACAAAGAGGTTGCCTTGGCAACCTCTTTGTCGTTCATGAGGGTCTGTCTTTGTTACCGTATTTGATCTTGCTGCTTTCGGCTAGATTATTCAGGTGTGGCATTTTCCCCTGTCTATATTCTTGATAAAGCCGCACAATATCATCCTGCGTATCTCCTATAAAAGGGCCATGGCTCACAATAGAAGCTTTTTGTGGTTTGCCCGCATATAAAACAAAACGAGCCCCTTGGTCTCCTGCTTTGAATGTTATGAAACTGTTACCCGCTTGATCTGGTCTGTCCAACCATCCGCTTTGCCCTTTCTCTATTTTAGTTTCATCGATTATTACGGCACCTTCTATCAAGTAAATAAAGCCGTTATACGAAGCAGGAAGCTCTTGTGTAATTTCAACACCTTTTTCCAATGAGAAGTCCACCAGCGTAAAAGGTGCATTGTTTTGTAATGGTGAAGTCAAGCCCTGGCTACTACCACTATAGACCCTTACTTCTCTGTTCGCAGTTTTCAGTGTAGGTACGGCTCCTAATAAAATTTGTTGAAAAAATGGTTCTGCCCATCTCTTTTCAGGAGGTAGTACCAACCAGAGCTGTAAGATACGTAGTTTAGTTTTTGCAGTGATTTCTTCAGTATGCACGATACCCCTGCCTGCTGTCATTACCTCAAGGCTACCCGTCTTGAAATTTGTGTCATTTCCTTGTAGTACAAGGGTAACGGTTTCAAACCCTGCGTGTGGATGAGGGCCACCTACGGGCGGGCCACCTGGTAGATCCAGGTTGTCGTCCATGAGAAGTATAAAAGGATCTGTTTCCTCAAAATTGCTGCCATCAATAACAGCTGTCGCCAAATGCCCTTGGCCTAAAAATCCTTGGTGTGAAGGATGAATGCCAATAGTTTCTACTTTTCTCTGTATCATATCCTTAAAGGATTAATTGAAGGTCATTTATTTTTGCATTCCAGAAAACAGCCTATGTCTTAATTCCGGAAATCGAACAAGAGCTGTTACCCAAACGAGTGTTTGTATAATAACGGCCATTACAATAGGCTGTTGATGTTGAAGATGCGTAACGATTGCTCCTCCCATATAGGCAACAAGCAATAGTGAGCCCAGAACTCCGGTACGTGGTATAATAAATAAGATCAAGGAAATAATTTCAATGATGCCTATAAAAAAATAGGTGTCCGCATTTATTCCAAATGAAGCTGCTTGAGTAAGTGCTGTTTCATTTTGTGTAAGCTTCATAAACGCACTCATCGTTAATAAAACGGCTACCACGATGGTTAAAATCCAACCAGTAGTCGTAATGGTTTTTTTTGACATATTATTATAATTTTTTTAAATGGTAATGCAAAGTTAAGGAAGACTGATATATATTTGTAATCACTTACATATAGAATACCGATTACAAAAAGGATACTATGCATACTGAAGAAACATGTAAAAAAGCGAGATTGGCTGTACGAGACACATTAGATGTGGTTGGTGGTAAATGGAAATTAGTACTACTGTCTATACTAAGAAATGGTAAGAAAAGGTTTAGGGAGCTATCGAGAGAGGCAAATATTAGTCCAAGGATTTTATCGAAGGAATTACAAGAACTTGAAATGAATGGCCTGGTACGGCGCACTGTTTGTGATACCAAGCCCGTTACGGTTGAATACGCCCTTACAGCTTATAGCGAAACACTTTCGGAAGTGCTGGATGCAATGCAAAGATGGGGGGAGTTGCATCGCAAAAAGATAGTTAATGGATAATCATCTAAAAGATAATATACTACCTGGCGTTAGTTAGCGTCTTTGATACTGGATTTCCCAAAGATCCACTAGTTTGCAGGAAATGGATTAAGGTAGGCGTATTTGGAAACAACTAAATTGATGCTACTACAGGGGGTAGGTTGAGTTGTACAAATCATTTCTTGGGCGTAAAAAAGGTGTAAGTTGTTCTGTTCATTTAATTCAGCGTGTTTTAATATTGGTTAACTATATACCCGAAATTGGTTATTGTTAGAAAAGTGAAGTCTTTAGAACTTTGCTTTTATGAAAGTAATACAAAAGGATCTGTTATACTTCTGTCTAGTCATTCCCCCTACGATAATGGCGATGCGCCTCCTAATGTTTCTGAATAAAATAAGATTAAGGTCTAATTTCCTGGTATTGGGTATACAGGCATACCCATGATTTTGTATTTAAATCGATTGGATCATGATGGAGATTGATAATTTATTATTTGAGTTGGAGTATCAAGCAGGCAGACAGGACGGGATGAGAGATTGTTCGTTCGCGATAGCTCGGGAAATGAAACAGGAAGGATTTTTAACGGATACAATTATGAAATTAACCGGTCTTACGTTTGTAGAGATAGAAGAACTTTAAAAAAAGGCAGGCTAATTAATTCGTCCAGAACTCCCCGAATTGGGGGATTGTAATTGCGGATAAAATGGTCTCAATTTGTGACTTGATTTTTCAAATAATGGAATACACTAAAAAATATAAAACGAAAGACGAACACATCGATGTTCAAGACATCATGGATGGTTTATACTATCCATTTTATATGGAAGAATGCCGTCATAGCTATATAAGAGAAGTATTGGGGTTCGATTTTGAGAAGGAAGCCGCGAATGGAATTTTTATGGTATTGTCGAAATATACAATTCAATTTGTCAGATCATTAAAAAGGGGCGATGAATTTATTGTTACTTGTGAGGTTTTAAGAGATAAAAATATCTCGACGCTCTTGCATTTTAAACAATCTATTGTTTTGAATGGGAAAGTTATGACAAAAGGGGTGTTTTCTGGAACATGTATCCCAGCAAAAGGGGGCAGGCCTTTTCTACCGTCTAATCTAACTGAACAATTGTCTGAAGTGCCATATTTGGATGTTGAGGGATAATTGTTTAATCAGGGAAAAAGAAATGGCTCAAAAATTAGACACGCTGGTAAGAGGCGACCGAAAAATCATTGTTGTAAAGCAGAAATGGCAATTGGCCGATTTTATTGATTTTCCACATGATTTATATAAAGATGATTCAAACTATGTTCCTGAGTTGTTTATCGCTCAAAGAGATTTATTAACAACACACCCTTTTCATAAACACTCTTCATTGCAATGTTTTTTACTGGTTGAAGGGGGGAAAATTGCTGGGAGAATAGCGGCAATTTTGAATAACAACTATAATGCCTTTAATAATGCCAAAGATGGATTTTTCGGTTTCTTCGATTGTATAAACGATCAGGACGCAGCCAATTTACTCTTGGATACAGCGAAAGAATGGCTGAGAAATAAAGGGGTAACAAATGCGATGATTGGCCCAGTAAATTTTTCGACTAACGAATCATGCGGTTTATTGATCGAAGGTTTTGACTCTCCTCCTGTAGTAATGATGCCCTACAATGCGTCTTATTACCCTTCTCTCTTGGACGGTTGGGGGTTGAAAAAGAATGTTGACCTTATTGCGTGGAAATTTTCGGGTGACAACTATAACGATCGTGCTGTTAAATTGATGGATAGACTGGAAGATCGGTTGAAACGAAGTGGTATTATAATCCGTAAAATTGATATGAAGAACTTTAAGCGGGAAGTTGTTGCACTTCGAGAAGTCTATAACAAGGCATGGGATAAGAATGCAGGCTTTGTGCCGTTGAATGACGAAGAATTTGATTACCAAGCCAAAGATCTTAAATTGGTTTTAGATCAGGACTTTTGTTTTGTAGCCGAACATAATGGCCAAACTATTGCATTTGGCGCGGCTATCCCAGATATGAATCAGATTCAAATCAAAATTAAGAAAGGGAGGCTGCTGCCTACGGGACTCTTTAAGTTACTGTTCGGTAAGAAAAAGGTGAAAGGAATTAGGATTTTGCTTTTAGGGGTAGTGGATGGCTATCGTAAATTGGGAATTGAGGCATGTATCTATGGCAATATTATTAAATCTTATCGGGCAAAAGGTTTTCAATATGCCGAAGCTGGATGGACACTGGAACATAATCATGAAGTGAACAACGCAATTATAGCTACTAAAGGAATACCTTATAAAAAATATAGAATCTACCACAAAGCTATTCAGGATAATACTTATAACTAACAAGACAAGCCATATTGTCAATAACCCATACAGCAAGTGAACATCTAGTTTTTCTTAATCTCCAGAGGAATCTGTACTCCTCTAAATGCATCATACTTATTGTTACAATTAAATTATATTCTATGAAGAACCATTTCTTACTATTTCTCGCTGTATGTTTTTACTTACATGTAAATGCGCAAATCGCTCATCCGGTTAAATTCACTTACTCATCTAAGAGGATTGGTGAAAATGAAGCTATTATTTATATTAATGCACATATCGAAGACGGATGGCAAATTTATTCTCTAAATATGGAAGAAGGAGGGCCCATTAAAACCAGTATTGTGTTCGAATCGTCTAATGATTATCAATTAGTTGGAAATACTACAGAATCTGATCCAGTTGTAAAATATGACGATAGATTTAGAATGACTATAGGATATTTTAAAAGAGAGGCAAAATTTGCCCAAAAGGTGAAGTTTGGCAAGGGAAAAGTTAAGGTAGAGGGACGCATTGAATATATGGTGAACAACGATCGTATATGCCTACCTCCTGAGCGTATTAAATTTAGCCACATCATTGAGGATTTGCCTTCCAATTAGTATTTACGGTGCTTTTCTGAGAACGCTGCAAGTATCTTTCTTATTGAAGAATTTGTCTGCCCATCTCAACGTTGAATATGCCTAATCCGAGGTTTTTAGGTCGTCTTTTTTTATGAATTTAAGTCTATTTGTACTGTGGATTTACACTTATGCTGTAAAATTTTAAAAGAACAGCATAGATTTTTTGGTTAAAATGAACGAAACAAATAATCACAATTAAAACGTAGAAACGACGATGAAAAATCTAATTTTATTTACATGGGGTTTGATGTTAAGCCTTTCTGTTAACAGTCAGACTTTGAAAAACGAAGAATGGAAATTTATTCCTAAATCCATTTCTAGTTCAGAATCTTCAGCCTCTCCCAAGACAGGCTTAGAAAATATTTGGCATGCATTCAGTCCAACATTTGCTGTTAGACAATTTGTCCAAAGCCCCTTTAGCTTTTCGCCAGAGAACCCATTTCCGTTGGATTGGAAATTAATGGATCAGCAGCCTAACGCTCATTTGGAAAAGGGCTATGCATTTGACAAATATGACGATTATTTGGAAAAGAAAGCATTATTTCAGCAAAAACTAAAACTTATTGGGGGCTTAACATTTAGAGGTAGTTTAGAGGTGCTGGCTTGTGATGACGAACTATTTCATACACCAGAAACAGCAAATTTTTCAATCCGCATTCATTAGCGAACTGAAAAATTAATACGCGTATAACAGATAGATTAAGCATTATGAAAGATGATAAGAAAAGGCGTGCAGCAGTTGATTCCGGCTTCAAGAGCGATACCTTGCATAAAGGTAAAGTAATGGGTGCGGATGATGGTATCAATCCGGAACAACTGTTTGCAGCCACGTGGGCTGCCTGCTTTATCGAAGCCATGCAGCTTGCGGCTGTCAAAAGGAAAATTACGCCGCCTGAAGATGAGGCAATTGAGACCGAAATTGAGTATAATTGATAATTAATAAAATAAATAATATCCGATCTCCACGTTTGGATTTTTCCACAATCTATCTGTTAACATTCCTGAGAAAGCCTTCCCATTGTATACAAGATCCAGAAAGATACCCTCTATTTTAACAAGTAGTTTTACTACACTCGTCGTCTCCTTTGTCGATGGTCCATACACTTTTCCCATAATGCTAACACCAACATCAGTTTCGGTTATGTTAAGGGCGCTGTTGTATTGAGTAGCAACACCGTTAAAGTGAATATTTAATTCATTTACCCATTTTACAGTTAAAGAAGACAATTTGCGTAACCCAAGAATCTCCCAAGGAATCATAAAGTGTTTTGTCAGCATCTTTTAGGTATACGTAAGCGTCTGACTCTATATCATCCCTCGGCACAGAAAGTATTCATACTAGATCATAATCTAAATAGGTATAGGAGCTGCTAGTTGTGCATGATTGGATTGGGATTCTTTCAAGTAGATGTAATCAGTACACTCGCGCGCTTTTGTAAAACAATACTAATGGTATATTCCAATGGATACAGCTTTTCACTGGGAAATCTCACGTTGATCATCTTGTCGGATTTCACAAAAGCTTTTATATCGTTGAGGTATTTGTTTACCTTTGAAAGCTCTTGAATGTTTGTTTGTAGGACCAATGAGAAGCTGCATTGTACTAAATGATTTTAATAATTTGTCGATATAACAGCAAACATAAAAGAAAAAAGGCATATCGGTAAGAATATGCCTTAGACTGCTTTTTGAATTTATGTTGAAACCTTATAAACCTTCCTATGGCTATAAAGTGGTATAGGTGTCGTCTTTCAGAAAAAGGTCTGTATCATCAGGAGGTCCATCCTTTTTCCTTTTCCCTATAACTCTTACCATTTCACATTGCTGAGGGTTGCGTTCGAAAGGAGGACTTGCCAGTAACAATAAAGACATCCCCAAAGATATTACCCTGCTCAGCAGTTTATTTTCTCTATAATGTTTTCCCTTATCCATGATATGCTTTTATGTAAGATGTTAACGTTGAATATACGGACTATGCTGTGTCGGTACCTTGATCCGAATCAGCTCTTGCTCAAATCGGCTTTTGCCGCACCCACTATTTCACCGGTGCGATTGTTCTGTACTAGTCCCAAGACTTCAAAGCGCTGATGGTCAAAGTCAGTTGGCAGAACAATCTTACTGATCCCATCTCCTTTAGTATTTAATGATTCTGTTTGAAGTTTGCGGACTATCTGCACATGTGAGAGTGAGCGGCCAGCATTTTCACCACGCTCTACCTGGCTCTGAGCACTTTTCTGTACGATGGCAATTAATAAACTGCTGCCCTTGGGTGCTCCGGTAGCTTGGTAATGTACAAGCAGATTTTTACTTTCATGACTGGCATGCATTTCCAGTGTAACAGCGGAACCCTTGGACAGCTGTTCCGAGATAGCCTTGCGAACAGTCCGCTCTTCGGAGCCGATAAATTCGGCTTTGCCATTTACAACTACTTGGGGAGTATATATTTGGGGCCTATTAAGCCATTGGCTATATTCCACCTGCCTATTTGTGTAATCTGGATCACTGAAAATATCTTTCCAGCCTTGTCTATCCCAATAGTCAACGTGATAGGCCAATAAATATACCGGCTTGTCCTGGCTCTCTCTTTGTATTTTTGCCAATACTTCATCTGCTGGCGGGCAGCTTGAACAGCCCTCAGATGTAAACAATTCCAATACAGCAAAGCCTTTTCCGTTAGCTTTACCCGTGTCGTTTTCTGCCTTCGTTTTGTGCTGCCCAAAGGCGACTGATAGTATGGCTATCACAAGGCAACTTGTGAGTCCTAAGATTTTAATCGTTTTCATATCTATTTCTTATTTGTTCCTCAAAACTATTCTAAAAACAAACAACCTTTTAGCGATAGTTGGCTCATGTAGGCATAATCATAGATGAACCGGAAAAATAAGAAAGTGATATAGGCAGCCGAACTCACCGTTAATAATGAACAAAGACCACAAAAATTTTTTAGTAGAATGGTATTAAAGAGGGGAATTGCTGCGTTTGAAGATTTTTAGTTTAACCGTTTGCTGAGTGCTATTTTTATTCCCAATAGCACATAAACAATGCCTGCTGTTTTATTCATCCAAACACCAACTTTAGCATTATGTAATACTTTTTCTGCCAAAAAGGCGGCGCTAATTGTAATAAGAACACACCAAACTAAATCAATTAAAATATAAATTACACCAAGCGACAAAAAAGGCGATATAGTTCCCTTATAGTTTAAGTCGACAAATTGCGGAAAAAATGCCAGAAAAAACAATGCAACTTTGGGATTCAGCACATTAGCAATTACTCCGGAAGTATAGATCTTCATCATTGATTCTTTCTTTTCTGTTCTAATCGTATTAGCGATTTTGTTTTTGGAAAGTAGTTTAACTATTCCTAAATAACATAAATAGGCTGCTCCTAAATATTTTACAATGGAAAAAGCAACAGCGGATTCAGCCAGAATTACAGAAAGACCTAATGTCGCCATAGCGATATGAACAAGCACTCCGGATAAAATGCCAAGTGAAGAGTATATACCTGCAAGATACCCTTGTGTTAAGGTTCTGTTTATAATATAAATGGTATCTACCCCTGGTGTAAGTGCAAAAATACATACTGCAAGTATGAATGTTTCCAAATGAACAATGCCCATAATGATATATTGTTGGGTTAATTTTACTTTTTTTTCAATATTATTTCGAGTAGACTACGTTTAAGAAAGTAGGTCCATATTGTCATTAATAAACCGATACCTTTTAGTGAACTTTGATGCTAACTGTTTAATTACACCCGCTTTATCTTTCTTCAGTGCTACCCCTAATTCCTTTTTATAGCCATTAATATTTTGTGACGCGCCCCAAAGAGCCATCTCAATGACGACGGGAATTAGGCCGACGCCTTTTACAGTTAGGCAGTAGCCTGTTCTTGCTTTGCCCGCTACCGGGTATTTCATAATAAATCCTTCGGATTCCAGCATTTTTAACCTATCGGTTAGTATATTGGTTGCAATACTTTCATCGGACTTGAGAAAATCGCCAAAGGTTGTCTTATCATTCAGAACCATGTCCCTGATGATAAGGAGCACCCATTTATCTCCAAAAAAATCGAGACAATAACTAATAGGGCACTCGGAACGTTTTTTTATTTCTTTCATTTTTATTTATAGGCAGCAGCCTGTCTTTGTATATTTGCACTTGTATAAGGAAAGTGCAAATATACTCTTTTTAATAAATAAAATCAATCCAAAAGATTATAAGTGAAGGTTTTATTTCAAGGATATAGTCTTATGTCATGGAAATCTACTAAATCTAAATGCACTTGCATTTAACAAGTAAATATCTCTATGTTTGCACTTGCAATTAGAAAGTGTAATAGTTGCGACTAATCTTAGTGAAATCAAATTTAAAAAAAACAAAAAAGTATGTCAAAAGTATTCTTAATTACAGGAGCATCGCGCGGATTTGGTAAAATCTGGACGCAAGCATTTTTAAACCGCGGCGATAAAGTTGCAGCAACCGTAAGAGATATAAGTGTATTAAAAGAATTGGTGGAAAAATATGGAGAAAATATATTACCTATTCAATTGGATGTAAATAACCGTGAAGATTGTTTTAATGCCGTTAAACAGGCCAATGACCATTTTGGTAAAATTGATGTAGTTATTAATAATGCTGGATACGGATTATTTGGTGCAGTAGAAGAAACCACTGAACAGCAGGCAAGAGACCAAATGGAAACTAATTTCTTCGGTACGCTGTGGATGACGCAAGCTGTACTTCCTGTTATGAGAAAACAACGGAGCGGTCATATCATACAGGTTTCAAGTTATTTGGGACTTGTGACTTTACCGATATTAGGTCTCTATAACGCTTCTAAATTTGCCGTTGAAGGATTCAGCGAAACGCTTGCCATGGAAGTGAAAGATTTTGGTATTCATATCTCACTGTTGGAACCTAACGGATATACCACGGATTGGTCTGGAGCATCAGCTATCCAAACCGAACCCATTGATGCATATACTCCCATCAAAGAGGCTTTCCAAGAAGGGGCAAAATCTGTTACTTTCGGAGAACCCTCTGCCACAATAGAAGCCGTTACCAAATTAGTAGATTCACCCAATCCACCACTTCGATTATTACTTGGCGAGCTGGCATATTCAGTTGTAAAGGGTACGTATGAGCAAAGACTAGCTAGTTTTGAGGAGTGGAAGGATGTGTCAATAGCCGCACACGGTTAAACGAAGTCTTTTTTAAGGGAAGCAACGGCAACAGAATAGCTAATAGGAGCTGTCTAAAAAATCGTCATCTCGACCGTAGTGGAGACATTCAGATCTCTCCACTACGGTCGAGATGACGAAGAAGGCGCCACACTCGATGGCGACAACAATTTTTTTAGACAGCCCCTTCTATTTTTTAGAAACAATCAAAACTGGTTAACCAGCCAGCGACTAAAAAAATATTTTGGATTGGTGCTGCGTAGCAAATGGTTAAAGATGAGAAGGATTGTAAAGACGTCTGATATTTAGCTGTTTGTGTTTTTAAGGTTTAACGGAATCACGTTGTTTTCTGTATAGCGCGGGAGTTAATTCTGTATACTTTTTAAAATAGTGACTGAAATAATTAGGCTCTGAAAAACCCAATCGAAAGGCGATTTCTTTTACGGAAATGCTTGTATTATGAAGTAGAAACTTAGCCTGTGCAATTGTTTTTTCAGAAATCCAGGTTCCAATGGGTTTTCCTGTTTTTATTTTAATGACATTACTTAGATAGTTTGGGTGGAGCTGTTGGGCATCGGCATAATCCTGAACCCTAAAGGCGCGATCAACAGTGCCTGCACTTAAGTTATGATAATGGCTTTCCAGCATTTTTTTAAAGCTTAACACAATACCCGAACTCCGGTCTCCTTCATAAATCGGGTTGTATTCTTTCCAGAAATGCTCCTTAATCCTTAAAAGCAAAACAACAAATAAATTCCCTATAACCTTATGGCGATATCGACTATTGGATAAACACTCCTTTAATATTTGCTGGTAAATATTTTCAAATTCCGAAAAAACTTCTGGTTGAAGTACCTGAGGTTTTACGGTTTCTGCAAGTAAAAAAGGGAATTCCTCAAAAATATCAGGGTGGACGTTTTCCTTAAGAAAGGACTCACTGAAAGTAATCAAATAGCTTTCATTGATTTTGCTCCAGGTGTAGGATTTATAATGTCCGGGATTGGTGAAGTATACAGTGCCAGGAACGGTTTCAAAAACCAAATCATCTGTTGTATATCTTCCAAATGCATCTTTTACAAAGACAAATGAAAAGAAATTTGGACGAAAAACAGGAGAGGAATACGGAAGCTCCGGATGGATATCTTTAAGATTATGGATTTCAAAATCCTCATCTTTATTTATATTTTCTATAGTAAGATGTGAATGAACATACAGATCTCTTACCGAGTTGAAAACTGGATGTTGGTTTTTCTTGGAAGATGAAAACGACATAATTTTTTAAATTTAGATATTCAAATGGTTTGAGCGAAAGTATATCGATTACTGAACGGGTGTTTTTGTTTGGTTTGGTTCATCATTTTTTCTGTCTAAATATATTCTTTTATTGGCATGTAGTTGTTCAATAATCTCTACAACTAGAGCGATTTCGGGTATAGACCATTTTCGTTAACTGCAATTCCGAAGGATTCCTGCTCTCAAAAATAATGAAAAACACATCTTCTGCCTATCCCCAAAAGCGGGGATGTTTACAGTGTTATAGAGCAATGAAGTTAACCAATGTTAAATTACGACCACCCTGGTTGATTGTACTTTTTCTCTAGTAAACAAAAGTACGGTCACAACAGATACTTGTCCATCAAGAAATGCTTTAAGTAGACTAAATCGACCGTGAACTGGTCATTTTAGCACTTGAAACTCAATTCCGATAGTACCGATTGTGTTTTTCCTTCTTTTTTATTGTTACAATCTTGCTGTTTCTGAAACGATCAGCAGAAGAGATCATTTTAAAAATTCTTCATACTCTTCTAAGCTCCATCTCGGTTAAAAATTTTTTTCAGTATTCTTCTTAAAATGGTTGTAATCTTAGACGTTTGATTTTTTTTATAGTTTGGGTTATAGTCTTTCCAGAAATGTTCCTTGATCCTTAATAGTAAAACAACAAATAATTTCCCAATAACCTTGTTGCGGTATGGGTTGTTTGACAGATACTCCTTGGATATTTGTTCATAAATATTTTCAAACTCTGCGAAAGCTTCAGGCTGAAGTATCCGAGGTCTTACAGTTTCTGCAAGCAGAAAAGGGAATTCCTCGAAAATATCCGAGTGAGCGTTTTTTCGTAAAAAAGCCTCGCTTAAAGTAATCAGATAGGTCTCATTAATTTCTTTCCATGTGTAAGATTTATAGTGTCCAGGCGTGGTGAAGTATATGGTGCCAGGAACAGTTTCGAAAGCCAGATTATCTGTCGTGTACTTTCCAAAGGCATCCTTTACAAAAACGAAAGAAAAGAAAAATTGGCGAAAAACAGGAGATGAATACGGAAACTCATAATGGATATCTTTCAGATCGTGAATCGTGAAATCCGCTTCTTCATCTAGATGATTAACCGGAAGATGTAAATAAAGATAAAGATCTCTAACATTATAAAAGACCTCATGTTGTTTTTTTGACAAGAACATTTTTCAGGTATTAGTTAAATAATAGCGAAAACATACGGTTTGTATGGGAATAATATGGATTTTAGAAATTGAAAAATTGTTTAAAGAGTATATGAGCTACATAAAACAGATCACGGTCAAAAATAGAGGGTGAACTGTTCTCGGTTGCGGATACTGGCTCGGAACCATAGGATTGTGATATATGATTACAACTACCTCTATTGGGAGTATGCGTTTCGATGAATGTAGAGGTATGTTTCATTATACCTGGCTGGTGTGTTGAAACTGTTTTGGTTATAATAGACGATTTTCCTGCTGTTGGTCTCATTTTTACTTGTTTTATTTGACATTACAAAAATGAAAGATCTCCGTTCTGAAAAAGTATAATTATTACAGAATTAACAGCAAGATTCTAAGAGTAGGTTGAATTAAAAACGAGTCAGACAGAGGAGGCTATGATATTCCGTGGTTTGATGGCTTCAATTCTATTAACTATCAGGAATAATTGCTAATACAGCTCAAAATGTGAAAATGAGCTTTGTTACAACGGCTGATCTAATAATGTATCAACTGAATTTTCAAAATGTTCCTTAAATCTTTGATGATGCTCTCCTGCTCCAGGGCCGTAGAATGAAGTTTCAATAGCGCTTACAACACCTTTTTTATCTAGAATAATGGTCGTGGGGAATACCTGAATAGCCGTTAATTGAGGCAGCGTTTTTTCCGTACGTTGCGGATCGCCAACCGCAACCCCCGTATTTAACATAGGGTATTGAACATCGAACTGCGATTGAAACTTTTTAAGACTTTTTACAGATCGTTCTTCATTCGCACTTAGCTCATAGGCAAGTGCAATAATTTCTATCCCTCTATGTTTATTCTTGCGATAGTATTCGCTTAAAAAGGCAGTTTCATCCATACAATTTGGGCACCATGATCCCATGATTTGTACTATAACAACTTTATCTTTAAAACGCTCGTCTTTTATGGAGACGGTATGTTCATCTAAATCTTTAAAACTAAAATCAAGCCGTCCATTGTTTCCCTCCTTTATTTCAGTCACAGCTGGGGTGAGCGTGAGGTTAGCGTCTTTTACCGCGGTCCAGCTTTCTGAAGCATAATTGCTACTATAGAAATGACCATCAATTTCACCATTGCGTATCTTCGCGGATAATAAAAGTGCATGACTGCCGTCGAAAGTCGAAAGAAATAAAGAATCTCCAGCAACCACACCGTCTAGGTACCGGTAGTCTGCAGCAGGTGTTAGAACGGATCCTGATAAGTGCGAGCCGTTCTGAGCGAGTTCTCCTATGGCACGTCGTTTTGTTTGATTGCTTCGGGTAAATTCGATACCCCATGTTCCTTGCACATTTTCTGTCCGAGAAATTTTCTTTTTGGAAAAGCGGCTTCCTCCTCGCAATGCTATAAAAGGCATTATGATGTCTTTGTCTGCACTACCGTTTACCCATAAACCATTCAAACTATCGCTAGTGATGATTTTTGCCTTAAAATAAGATTCAAAAACGGGCATTCTAATAATGACAGAGTCTTGAGAGAAATCAATATACGCGGTTTTGATCCGTTCTGATCCATTTATAATGTGGGCGATATATTTTCCGTTTTCCTTTTGAATATCCAACTCAAAAGGTATGTGATGACCATCTTCACGTTTTAATTCTGCATGCCACTTGCCTTGGTTTAACAAATTTTGTGCTTGCGCAACCGAGAATAGAAAAAATGCCGTGAATAATCCGAGAAAAATAGGTTTTGTTTTCATAATTGTAAATTGATTTTGAAACGGTGTGCTTGCAGATTTATTTAGTCAACTTTAATTGTTTGTAAGATTCCAGTCCAGCCGCTAGATAAGAATAATAGCTCTCGATATTATAGTCTGCTCCGCGTGGTGTTATGAGTGGTTTTTGCGACGATGGATCAAGCAAGACATAATAGGGCTGCGAATTGGTGTTAAAATGACTTGCTTGGATATCATTATTCAAGGCACCAATGGTCTTTATCTTCCTTTTACTGAGTTTGCTAATATATTGATCATCAATAGGTAGTTCCGTTTTATCATCCACATAGAGTTGAATGAGAACATAATCATTTCTAATGAGTGGTCGTATTTTACTGTCTGGCCAAACACTTGCTTCCATTTTTCTACAGTTGACGCAGGCATGACCTGTAAAGTCTATCAGTACTGGCTTATTTACTTTTTGTGCATAAGCAATTCCTTCTTCGAAATCAAAGAATGGTTCTAGGTTCAGTGGTTTGTCGAATAGCATTTCGTACTTTCGAAGTGGCTTTAAATCGGGCGACACATGTGTTGAGGAGCCAGACTGATTGTCTGCATTTGTTAACAATGGGGTGTAAAGATCGAAATCCTGCGTAGATTGTGGTGGGAGAAAAGCTGCAATGGATTTCAGCGGGGCGCCCCACAGTCCGGGTACCATATATATACTAAACGAGAGGACAATAATCGACAAGAATAATCTAGGAACAGTAATGTGCTGGACATCACTATCGTGACTAAACTTCAGTTTACCTAAAAGATAGAATCCTGCCAAAGCAGCAATTATAATCCAAAGTACAAGAAAGACCTCCCTGTCAAAAAAATGCCAGCGATAGGTGAGGTCTACATTGCTTAAAAATTTAAGAGCAAGTGCGAGCTCCAGAAAACCTAAACAGACCTTAACGCTGTTAAGCCAGCCTCCTGATTTGGGTAAACTATTTAATAAAGATGGGAAAAGTGCGAATAATACAAATGGTAATGCTAAGGCCATTGAAAATCCAAGCATACCGACAGCGGGTCCTAAACGGGCACCCGAGGTAGCCGCCTGAACCAGTAAAGTGCCGATGATCGGACCTGTACAGCTAAAAGAAACAAGCGCCAAAGCTGCAGCCATAAAAAAGATTCCTGTAAATCCTTTGCGATCAGTGTTTGCTTCCGCTTTGTTCAGCCATTTATTTGGTAAGGTGATTTCAAAAGCACCGAAAAATGAAGCAGCAAATACTATTAGTAGCAAAAAAAAGACAAAATTAAAGATACCATTGGTAGAGAGGGCATTCAAGGCGTCTGCACCGAACATGACGGTGATGAGCATGCCCAGTCCGACATAGATCAAAATGATAGATAAGCCATATATTGTTGCATCAATTATTCCTTTCCGCCGATTTTTATGTCTTTTTGTAAAAAATCCAACAGTCAGCGGAAGCATCGGAAATATACAGGGTAACAACAGGGCGGCGAAGCCCCCTAGAAAGCCCGTTGCGAATATAGTCCATAAGCCTAAAGACCCAGTTTCGGGCATAAATTCTGCAGTGTTTTTTTGCTCTTCATACACTTCTTCAGCAGAGTTATTAGCTGCATTTTCTTGTACATCTTCGTCAAAAGGTTTAAACACTAAATCCGTAGAACTGATGGTATCAGTTTCTTGGGAAGCCCACACAGTATTTGTTTGCTGTAGAAGCAAACAAAATAAAAATAGAAAAATATACGGAACATTGATTTTTATGAACTTTCCCATGATCTCTATGTTTTCTTATGCTGATTATCTGTCTAGTGAAGCTAAGTTCTGAGGAAGGTCTATCCGGTTAGCGGCAATAACTTCTCCATTGGATTCGCGTTGAACAAAGCCAATAAGTTCCCATTTCTGTTTATTAAAATCGTCTGGAAGTTCTATTGTTGTCGTGTTGTTAGTATTGGTATCAATTGGGATGTTAGCCAATTTTCGTACAATTTGCACATGCGATAGTTGTTTACCTGTATTTTCGCCTGCTTTGACGTCACTATGAGCGTATTTTTGAACCAATGCCAGAACAAGCTCCGTGTTCTTTTCGATTGATGTTGTTTCATGTTGAACGTGAAGTTCATTACGCTCTATATGGGTATCCAGATTTAGTGTTGAATTGGACTTTTGTAGTAGATTGCCGGAAATAGCTTTCAGGATAGCACCTTGGTCTACACCGACATATTGAGTTTTTCCATTAATTACAACCTGTGGGGTATATTGCACACGAAGATTGAACCAATTGTTATACTGACGCTGTCTACCGGAGTATTCTGGACTACTAAAGCGGTCTTTCCAACCTTGATGATCCCAATAGTCCACATGGAAAGCTAATATGTAAATTTGCTTGTTCTTGTTATCTAATTGAATTTTTTCCATCAAATCATCCGCTGGTGGACAGCTAGAACAACCTTCTGAAGTGAAAAGTTCTACTACAGCAAAGCCCGGACTGTTTTCAGTGTTTTGAAGTTTCTCTATTGTTTTTCTTTGACGCATATCGATAAATGCCATTATCATCACTAGTATAGTGGCTAAACCACCACCTAGGACTATTGCTTTGATTGATTTCATAACATATATTTTTTGGTGTATTTTATTAATTTTCGATTCAAAAGTATTTTTTTAATACCCAACGCTAAATGGATAATTACGTCAACTTGCCAATCTTGATTCTGAAATGGACATATAAACGCTCTAAAATTTTTGAAACTTATTGATCGAGTGGTATGGGGGTAGTGAGAAGAAGTTTCGAGGATGGAATAGTAGGATTAGATTTCGTTTTATTTAGTAAACGGGATATGGCGTTTATTCATGTTGGATAGAATCTTGGCAGTTTGCCTGTAATGATTTAAGGTATCTACTGTTTAATATCACTGAAAATGGTGGTTTTGTGTGTAAGCCATTATTTCAATCTATACGGTAGTTAGCCGTAAAGTGGCTCAAGTATCCCAATTAAGGTTCTGTTCAGTGTTGGGTACGATTAAGCATTTCCCCAGTTTCGGTGATTGATGACTTCCAGAAATCTTTTCATCTTTGGGGCGAAAAAATAAAAATCTTTAGTTGAGAAAAGCCGCCAGCCGTTTTTTCGTGCATTAAAAGATGAGAGTGTTTGAAAAACAAACACTTATGAAGAGCAGCGTCATGAATATTATAGATGTGTCGGTCCTTGAGGTGAAATATTGTAAAGGGTGTTTGGAACTATCGCCGATTTTAATGTACTTTCTTTACGAAGTTCATACAAGCCTTCGTAACCCGCCAATCACTAGCAATCTTCTAAGTGTAATATCAAATTAATCTTAAATATTTTGGAACGTGTAAATGACAGCAAATTTGTGGAGGTAGAATCGGGTATAGCTCTGCATGTAACAGATTGTGGCGTTGGGAAGCCTATCGTACTAATACATGGATGGCCCCTAAGCGACGAAATTTTTAAATATCAGTACCAGGATCTAACTGAAAGAGGATATCGGGTAGTTGGGATTACATTGAGAGGATTTGGCAATTCCAGTAAGGCGGGGAAGATTCATGATTTTGACACTTTAGCGCGAGACATCCATCATGTGTTCATAGCACTTTCACTTGAGCATTCAATTCTTTTGGGATTCTCTTTTGGTGGTGTTGTTGCCGTGAAATTTTTAACCTCTTATAATAATAATTCGCGGGTTAGTAAATTGGTGTTGCTAAGCTCAAATGTGCCGCTTACGGTTCGGAAAGACGACTACCCGTATGGAATGTTCCGTGAACAATTTGACCAGATAATCGCACAGATCAGGAAAAATAGAACCGAAATAACTGATCTTTACGGTCCGCTTTTTCGCCTTTACAAGGGCTTTCTATCGTCCTCCATACGAAACTGGATAAATGGTATTAGTGCTGAAGCATCAGAGACCGCCTTGATAAACATTATTGCTTCTTTAAGGGATATAGATTTAAGACCAATATTATATAAAATTGGCGTACCTACTGCAATATTCCATGGACTAAACGACAATGTGATTCCAATCGAGATTGCTCAGGAAGCACATCTAGGAATTCGGCATTCCACCTTGATATTATTTGAGGAAGGTGGTCACTGGCTGTTTTTAAAGGAACGGGAAAAATTTACAGTAGAATTGTTGAAATTTGTTAATGGTGTGCATAACGAGGAGGATCGAATTTAATATTCCTTTCGTTATGCGTTTATAATTTTCAGCTTTTTACTAGAAGCTGCCAAACTTTCCAGTTTCATAATCTGCTAAGGCCTGTACCAATTCTTCATTCGTATTCATAGCAAAAGGGCCGTAAGTCGCCAAAGGTTCTTCTATCGGCTCACCGGCGAGTATTAAAAGTAAGCTATTCTCTTCAGCCATTATATCTACAAGGTCGGCGTTCCAACCGAAATTTACGAGTTGATTGGTGATGGCATTGTGATGGTTAACATGTACGTTTCCTTTAATAACATAAATCCCTAAATTATAATGTTTGGGGATTTTTATTTGCATTTTCGTGTTTTTCTTCAATGCAAGATCCCATAATTCAATAGGTGAAAAAGTTGATGCGGGGCCTTTCATATCACCGTAGCTTCCTGCGATTACCCGGATAATTGCATTTCCGTTCTGTTCAAGAACAATGGGAATCAAATCTTTTTTCAATTCTTGGTATCGTGGGGCTACCATTTTAAATTTTTGTGGGAGATTTATCCAGAGCTGAATCAACTCTATTTTACCTCCTTTTTTTGTTAATGCCCTTCCAAATTTTTCCTCGTGGAGTACTCCTGAACCAGCCGTCATCCACTGCACATCAAGGGGGGAAAGAGAACCAGCATGGCCTCCGGTATCGCGGTGATCAAGCATTCCTTCATATACTAAAGTGACCGTTTCGAACCCTCTATGGGGATGTGGTTCTCCTCCCAACGTTTCTTCTGTAGGTTCCAATACTGTAGGACCAAAATGGTCAATCAGTAGAAACGGACTTAATTGTCTGATTCTGTTTCCAGGCATCGGCGATGATATGTCAAATGTATTGCCTACAACTTTATGTTGGCTATCAATTACTTGTGCAACAGTTCTTAACTCTTTGTTTTTCATTTTATAAGTTATCAACGATAAATAATATACTACAAAGCTATTGTAATTGCAAAACGCAAGCAATCACCTTTAAGGGTTAGGAATATAACTCAATTGGGGGGTGCCAAACTTCCTTAAATTAAGGAGTAATGGAGGAAATATTTAGCAGGATATTTTTTGCCTAGTTCAGCTGCAATTTTGTCCACTTCGAACTAAATTCAATTTTGATAAATAGGAAACACGATACTTTTGCCATCAAAGAGTATATAATGAAAAGCTCAAAAAGAAAGGGATTTAGACATACTAACAGTAGTAGTTCCCATATTTGGTTACGCTACAGTGTTTCATGGTATCATCGTGATGGAAGTTCGTTGCTCGCGGATATCAGACATTGCGACTGTCTTTTAAGGAAATGATGATTTGATTATTGAAGCAATTGGTTTGATTTTTAAAACAACGGAAGGAGTTTTCACAATAACTTTGCGCTTTGTAATCAGAAGACGCCAAACTTTAGTTTTTAAAATGTAAAAGGCCATGGATAATATGCTGTAAAGAACCGGGCGGGAGTGCAACTAAGCGTTTTAAATAAGCTCAAACGTAAAAATTATTTCAAAATTACCTTAGTGGTTTATCGAAAGGTAAAAAATCCTTCGTGATCACGTAAATATAAGGTAAGAGTGAAGGTGAAATTCAATAATAAAGAAAAATAATCAACGGCGATATGGGGTTAGACAAGGTTATAAAAATTGCAATATTTGATGGCAATAAGAATTTCAGAAATCATATAGTCACCATACTGAATTCAGAACAACAGTTTAAAGTGGTTGGCATGTACAGTGATGCTAAAAATAGCGTCGAGGATCTTTTAGTATCCAAGCCTGACATTGTGCTAATAGATATTGAAATTCCTGGTGTCATTGGGTTTGAAACTATAAAACGTTTGAAAAAAGAACTTCCACACATACAAATTTTGGTACAGAGTTCCTCTGAGGATGACGCTCAAATTTATTATTCGATTTTGGCGGGGGCCTCAGGCTATATTTTAAAGAGTCAGGTGAATAACACGCTGACAGATGCTATTAAAGAGTTAGGAGCTGGGGGAGCTCCATTAAGCCCTTCGGTAGCGCGTAGATTGTTAAATATGATTAAGGAAAATGTTGATCACCATTCGAAGATAAAATCCGCTCTACATTACAATCTGACGGAGAGAGAGAAGGAAGTACTTCATTGCATTGTAAAGGGAAAAAATTATAAAATGACGGGATATGAATTGAATATTTCCTATGAAACTGTCCGTAGTCATATGAAAAACATCTATGAAAAATTAAATGTCGCTTCACTAACAGAAGTGGTGGCCAAAGCTATTAATTATAGTATTGTATGATAGGTTTTCCGAAACACCTAGCTACTCCACATGCTCGCTTTTGTGGAGCTTTAGTCTGTTTAAAGTGCCGCACTAATTTCTGGTAACAGAAGCCTTCGTTTGATGAAGTAATCTGAACGATGTGGGTGTCAGTGCAGTTTCTGCTTTAAAAGACGTAATAAAGTGTGGAAGCCCTTTGTAGCCTAAACACCAAGCGATTTCAGACACATTCCAGTTGGTGTGTAAAAGTAAAGATTTTGCTTCCTGTATTATTCTACTGGTTATTAACTCTGTAGTCGTTTTTCCAGTAGCCTCCTTTAAAGAGCGATTCAGATAATTAACGTGTACTGACAGTTTTAAAGCAAAAGCGTTTGGCGTTCTCAATTTTATTGCTTGAAACGGAGATTCTATAGGGAATTGTTTTTCCAATAAGTCAGCAAATATGAACGAAAGTCTCTTGGTACTGGTAGAATGGCTTTGCTGATCTTTCATATCCGGTAGCAGTTTCATTGCTTGGAAAGTAAGATCGAGAACAAGATTGCGTAAAAAACCGTATTTATAAATAAAATCTGAATGGAGCTCCTGAGTCATCCGAACAAAGATTTGGCTAAATGTATTTATTTGTTCGTCATCTAATGGAAATACCGCGTTAGTTCCGGGTCTAAACAAAGGAAATTGGGTGATATCTAGGTTATTGAAAAAGAAACCACTAGAAAATATACAAATAAAACCACTTTGTTGTTTTTCCAACACTTCAACCCCATAAGGTACTTTTGGATTTACAAATAAAAGTGCACTTTTTTGGATCTTAAAAATCCGATCAGCATAATATATGTTGTTCTTGCCATTAAGAAGCGAGATTTTGTAGAAATCTTTTCTACCGAAAGATATATTTTGTGCTTTTGGGCCATTGATGCCATTCCTCTCTACTACATTGAAATGTCCAATTTCTTCTTTAAGATTCATCATCCTCCGAGGACAATGATGTTTATAGAATGCTTCTAATGATAGTGGGGGAGTCATGTTTGAATATTATTGAAATAGTTACACACAAGTTTCCAACTTAAGACGTGTACTTTATGCAAAAATTTTCCAAATAAACAGTATACTTTACTTAAATCAAAATGAATGGCAAATTTCGATAAAAGAAATAAGGAAGGCGTCAATTGAATGTACTTATTGCTGTTCTCTTACTTTTATATTTTCCTGGTCATACTTACAGAAGTTATAAGAGAAATAATCAAATTTAAAACAGATATAAATCTCAAAGTGGTTAAATTTTTACCCTTGTTTGGGGATATCCGTTTTGGAGAATATATAGGACCTTTGTTATGTACACATCAAAGACAAATGATAGCCTTTGTGTTTACGGCTCTATAAAAGCATCTTTAATGTAGAATAGCAATGAAAATTGACAATTTAAAATTTGAAACACTTCAATTGCACGCCGGGCAGGAAGTAGATCCCTTTACCGGTTCACGGGCAGTGCCAATTTATCAAACCACCTCTTATGTGTTTAAAAGTTCTGAATATGCCGCAAACCTTTTTAGCCTAAAAGAGTTTGGGAATATCTATACCAGAACAACTAATCCGACGAATGAAATTTTTGAGAAAAGAATTGCGGCTTTGGAAGGAGGGGTGGGAGCACTAGCCACTGCTTCTGGGCAGGCGTCGCAGTTTCTTGCTTTGAATAATATACTACAGGCTGGAGACAATTTTGTTTCGTCTCCATTCTTATATGGCGGTACTTATCATCAATTTAAAGTAGCATTTAAACAATTAGGCGTTGAAGCTCGGCTTGCGAAAGATGATACGGCTGGAAATATGGAGCCGTTAATCGATGAAAATACCAAAGCCTTGTATCTGGAAACAATTAGTAACCCAGGTTTTGCCGTTGCAGATTTTGAGAAAATAAGTAATCTGGCAAGGAGATATGATTTACCTTTAATTGTAGATAATACGTTCGGTGCCGCCGGTTATTTATTTCGACCCTTGGAGCATGGGGCAAATATTGTAGTACAATCTTCCACCAAATGGATCGGCGGCCACGGCACAACTTTAGGAGGCGTTATTGTTGATGGCGGGAATTACAACTGGGCAAATGGAAAGTTTCCGCAGTTCACGGAACCAACACCAGGTTACCACGGTTTGATTTTAGCCGACGAGTTTGGAGCAGGGAGTGAATACGGAAACATTCAATTTATAATACGTGCCCGCTTGTTAGGTTTACGTGATTTTGGAGCAACACAAGCCCCGTTTAATTCGTGGTTGAATTTGCAAGGTCTGGAAACCTTATCATTGCGCATGCAGCGTCATATGGATAATGCACTCGAACTGGCCAAATGGTTGGAGCAACACCCATTGGTAGCTCACGTTAATTATCCCGGCTTGCCTTCTTCAGCGTATCATGAGCTAGCTAAGAAATATTTTAAAAAGGGGTTTGGAGCAGTGTTATCGTTTGAATTAAAGGGAGATAAAAAACAAGCGAGTACATTGGTTGATAGTTTGAGCCTGGTGAGCCATCTCGCTAATTTAGGTGACGCCAAAACATCTATTATCCAGCCTTCTGCCACCACTCACAAGCAACTTTCGGATGATGAACAATTGGCGGCAGGGGTCATCCCAACTTCACTGCGCGTATCAGTAGGGATTGAACACATCGACGACATCAAGGCCGATTTTGAACAGGCCTTTATGAGCATTAAAGAGTGAATCGTTAACCGTTGCATGAAACAATTTTAGCTAGCGGTTTTCAAGCCAGTTTAAAAAGGCCGTTGTTTTTTCTTTTCCGATCAGTAATTTGTCTTCAGTTGGAATGGTCAGTCTAACAAATAATTTCCGGGCAAAATAATGTTCAACCTCCTTAATTGCATTAAAATTTATGAGGTACTGCCTATTTAGTCTATAGAATTGTTTGGACGATAAAAGATGCTGAATTTGATCTAAAGACTGTGATATCGAATACTCCTGCGATTGGAAGGTCATAATCGTAGGAGTTTCATTTCGGATATAGAAAAAGGCAATTTGTTCGGTTTGCACCGTTGTATACTTATTGTTTTTAAAGACTAAAAAACTCTTCTTCCCTTCATCTATCCCTATTTTTTTTAATAGATCATCTAAATCAGGTTGTTTGTTCTGTTGAAAAAAATTCTTAAAATTTTCAACCTTTTCAAAGGCGGTTTGCAGTTCATCTTTCGAAAAAGGTTTCAACAAATAATCGATTCCATTGGCCTTGATTGCATCTAGTGTGTACTCGCCATAGGCGGTACAAAATATAATCGGGCAATGAACTTTTACGACTTTTAATATTTCGAAGCTAAGACCATCCGATAACTGGATATCCATAAATATTAAATCGGGTTCTTCATTTTGACTAAAATAATCAACCGCACTTTCTACACTCTGTAAATAGGCGGTGACAGTAGCACTTGGTCTCAGAATAGATATCATGCTTGCTAATGACTTGGCTGCTTTAAGCTCGTCTTCAATGATGATGATTTTCATGGATGATAGGTAATTTTACAATAAATAAATTTTCAGTTGCTTGTATTTCGATATTTTTATTTATCAGATGTAGATAGCGCTGATTGATATTGTCTAACCCCATACCTGTCGAGGTCTCGGGGTTTCGCTTCAACTGAAGTATGTTTTCGACAACAAGGAATCCATCTACAGCGTATAAATTGATTTTCAATGGACGATCTAAAGAAACAATATTATGTTTGATACAGTTTTCTACCAACAGCTGTAAAGTAAAGGGTGGTACAAGCGACGTGTAGTGTTCTTCGTCAACAGTTATGTTCAGATCTATACCTTCCTCAAATCGGGCTTTTAGCAAAAAGATATAGGCATTAAGTATTTCTAACTCTTCTGAAAGTTTAATGAGATCATGTTTCCGACTTTCGAGAGTGAACCGATAGAAATCTGAAAGTTTTAAGATAAAATCGACGGAATGAGCATCGCCGCTTTCTACCATATATTTTAAAGTGTTTAAACTATTAAATAGAAAGTGTGGATTCACCTGTTGTTTAAGCAATTCGTATTGAGCACCAAGGCTATCTGCTTTAGTGCGTTCGAGTTCTATACCAACCTGTTGATTCTGATAACTTTGATATAGAAGGTGCAGGAACATATAAAACATGATGTTCACCAAAATCCCTCTCACCTCGAACATTAACATGACAGGGCCAAAATTTAAATGCGTTAACAGATATTGTTGAATACATGCCAAAATAAACATAACCGCTATACCAAAGAATAATCCTTTTAGCAATCGGGTTACTGAAAAACCATTAGCGACATCTTTTGATGTATAAGTCGGAAGAGTAAAGAGGTTATAGTACCAAATCAACACTGCAAATAAAAAGGTTACGGTTGAATCAACAAGTGCCTCATATAGATTAAAATGATGCTCGGCTATTTTAGGGACAGATGTTAGTACACCGAGAAAAAGAGAGCTCAGCCAGATTATTTTATGTGAAATTTTAAACGTTTTCTTTTTCATGATTTGCGATCAAACTTAACTAAACTTTCTTTTATATAAAAGGCAACAACTGTGTGCCTGTATACAATCTTTATTCTCTAAAATATAAATTTCATCTACCATTACGCACTATGCATTTTGCATACCTATTGCTACGCAACGATATGGGGGTATGATCAGTGTTCCCGCAAAAATAAGGTAACCAGAGGAACCATTGATTAGATTAATGGATGAGGTGGGCCATATAAATCCTGAGTTAGGCATTTTAAACGTTGGGGAATAATTTAATCTGATGAGTGCAACGTATGCGTTAAGGCTCGGCAGATAAAAGCCGTTTTGCAGGCGGATATCTAATTTTATATCAGTGGCCGGATTTTGCCTAATTCAACTGCTGATTTGCCCAGATCGGCATGTTAATGATATTCGCTTTGGTCAATTTAGATTCTCTTTGCAGAACAAATGAATGTTAATAAAGAAAATTTATACTAGAGATGAAAATGAAACAAATGATCTTAGTTGTTCTGCTGATTGCGGGAATAAGTTATCAGAGTAAAGCTCAAGTACCGGGAGTGCCTAATGCCAGTTCAACACAAACGATTATCCAGGAACTTGGTTTAGGAAAGGTTAGTGTTACCTACTCTCGGCCCAACGTCAAGGCGCGCAAAATTTTTGGTGAGCTAGTGCCCTATGGTCAAGTTTGGCGGACGGGGGCAAATGCTGCAACATCAATTGACTTTTCTGAAAATGTAATCATAAATGGCAAAGATATTCCTGCAGGCAAATATGCGCTTTTTTGTATACCAGAAGAAAATGAGTGGACAATTATACTGAATAAACAAGTTGACCAATGGGGCGCATATACCTATGACCAGCATAACGATTTTTTACGGTTTCAGGTAAAACCTGAGCGTGTTCCTGAGGAGCAGGAAACATTTACAGTTCTTTTTACAGATGCAACTACTAAATCAGTTAACCTGACACTTTCTTGGGAGCGTAGTAATGTAACCATGCATATTGCAACCAACGATGATGCAAAGATCATGGCGAATATTGAAAAGCTGATGGCAGGCAAGGATATTGACAATTTGGTGTATTTTAATTGTATTCAGTATTACTATGTAAACAGTAAGGATATAGAAAAAGCACTGAAATGGATTGCAAAAGCTGAAAAAGATTATCCTGCAAAAGGTTCTTACAGACTTTATAAATCACGTTTCTTGTTAAGAAAAGGTGATAAAGCCGGAGCGATAGCAGCGGCCGAAGAGGGAATCCGCATTTCAAAGAGTGCCGACGATGGAGAGTATCTCGCATTAAATCAAGAGGCGTTGGAATTAGCAAAGAAGTAAAACAATTATTAGCCACCAAATTAAATAAAAAAAATATGAAAAATCTGCTTGTCATTATGGTCATGTTGCTTTTAAGTATTTCTGCCAGTAGCCAGATTCTTAAACCCGTCAAATGGAGTTACGCAGCAAAAAAAACATCTTCAACTGAAGCAACTATTTTTATTAAAGCTAGCATGGAGAAAGGTTGGCATATCTACTCTCAGAAGGCAACTGAAGGGCCTGTGAAAACCACTTTTGCCTTTTTACCTGAGAAGTCCTTTCAATTGATAGAAAAAGTTACAGAACCAAAGCCTATTGTTAAGTTTGAAAAGGCCTTTGGTACGGACGTTAGTTATTTTGAAAATACAGTAGTATTTCAGCAGAAGATAAAACTAGTGGAAGGTGAAGATATAACAGTCAAAGGAAACGTAGAATTTATGATATGTAGTGAGCGGCAATGCCTGCCTCCAGAAACGATAGAATTTGCAATCCCCATAAAATAGAAAATTAGGTCTGTCATGGGGCAATCTATAAACGAAAGAAGGGCGTACAAAATTACTTGTAACCCTCCTTTCGTGAAAAGGATATGAGATATGTTTTTCTTTACGTAAGAATTAAAACAGGTGCTTCTGTTTTTTGTTAAAATGTATTTTACTTTATGTCAGTTGTTCTTCTAGTAAGTGCATGCTATTTTTAAAAAGTTCATCAACAAATTGCTTTGCCTTTAGTGCTTTTTCTTTAGCAGCAGCGGGATCATTCGCTAAAGCTAAAACTGTGGGTAGTATTCTGTCGATATCCTGTTGCCTATCCATATCAAATAACCACTCATCTAAACCAATATCTTTCCACATATACCCTTTAGAGGTTTGTTCGTCATATCTACCAACCAGTGCCGGGATGCCATTGCCAATACACATGATGGGCGAATGCATCTCTAATCCAAAAAGTCCGGCTGATCGTCGATATGTGCTAAGCGCTTCATCTGTAAGCCAATACTTGTCTTTCCATACTACCTTCGGTCGTACATCTTCCGGTAGCTGATCCATGATGGTGGTCTTGCCTAATTTTACCTGTGTAGCATCTTCAGGACATACGAGTACCTTCATTGGTGTTTGTCGTGCTACCGCTATGATAGCATCTCTGATAGGTTTAATATCATGTTCTCTCATCTCTTCGTTCCGGGCATTTTTGGTAGCGTTAAAGACAGCATTTTTTTCTGGAAGCTCCCAATAGGGGGTATACCGTTGGCGAGGAATCGCACACAAGAATTTACCCTCTTCCAGTCCATGATCTTTTAAAAAGGTATCTGCTATTTCCTCGTTGGCCAGATCTACCGCAAAGGCTCCATCCGGTCCGAAAGCCATGACGGGGCAATTAACATGGTGTTGTTTAGCAAAGTCAAGGGATATGGAATCGCGGAAATAACAAAAACTTGCTTGACTCAATAAATCCAGGTTTTTGTTAAGCGCGCTTTTCTGCTCTTCTGTTGGAGGACCATAAAAGCCGGGGAAGGTAATACCATAAATGCCATATGGCTTACCTGTCTCTTCTTTCCAACGGGCTGTATCACGGGCGGCTACCAGAGATGGCCCAGAGCCATGTAGGAAAAAATCACTTTCTTTAAATGCCTGCTCTACATCGTCTTTCTCCTGGATAATCTTTACCTGCGGAAATCTTTTTTGCAACATTTGATCAACACCATTCGTCACACTCATTGGCCATAATCGTATTTCAACATTTGGGAGATATTTCTCCAGCAAAGAGAGTACTCCCGGAGTATGGCCGATATCACCGATGTTTACGGTTTGCCAGGACGAACGCAGCAGCACTACTTTTTTGGTTTGCGAGCCTGCCAATAGGTGGCTTCCTATAAATACGCCTGCTGTGAGGGTACCCATGTTTTTGATATATTCTCTTCTTGTTAACATATTGTTTAAGTTTTTTTTCTTCACTATTATTACATTTTAATAACCGGGATTTTGCTCTAGTAGAGGATTGACATCCATATCTAACTGAGGAATAGGAAGTAATACATGATGCGCCTGAATTTGCGCATTCCGATTAAAACTATTGTCGGCCCGAATCGTCTCTATTAGTTTACCAGTACGCACTAAGTCGTGCCATCGGTTATTCTCAAAGGTGAGTTCCAGTCGGCGCTCCAGCCATACCGCTTCTTTAAAGCCTTGATAATCCAATCCTTCTATGGGAGTTAAACCTGCCCGAGCATGTACCCTGTTAAGTGCTTCATACGCTTCGGTATTTGGCCCACCATTTACTTCATTCAAGGCCTCGGCATAGATCAGTAGTATATCGGCAAAGCGCAGAATAGGATAACTGGTTCCTTCGCCCCCATTGATCGTTGCTGTCCTGTCCCAGAATTTCTGGAAAGAAACCGCGTTGGCGAAATTAGGGTCTGTAATGGAAAGCTGTACGGTGTTGCCTTGATATGTATAGGAGGTCATAAACGTGACGGCCTTGCGTTGATCGTTATCGGAATAGAGGTTGAAAAGATGCGCTGTTGGTCGCGCTATACCGGCACCTCCTCCCGGAAAAATTGGAGCAGCACGCACCCCATAACCCCTTCCTAAACCATGCCCCCTTACATCGGTTAAGTATTGTATTTCAAATATATTTTCTATCCCGCCTCGTGCAGATAAGGCAAATGCTTCTGCAAAAGTAGGATACAGGTTGTAGATACCTTGATTGATTACTTCACGTGCTTTGTCCGCTGCCTGTTGCCAATACATCGAGCTCTGGTCTGCGCCCGCGCGGGTAAGGTAGACTTTAGCCAGCATACCCGTAGCTGCTCCATTGGTGGCTCTGCCTTTATCGATAGCATCATAGTTCGCCGGCAATACGTGTTCGGCTTCGCTGAGATCTGTTTCAATTAAGGCATATACTTCCGCAACAGAGGAACGCGGAATTTCCAGGCCTTCTACTCCCGTTGTTTCCGTGGTAGTAATTGGCACCCCACCATATAATCTAACGAGGTTGAAATAAGCCAATGCGCGCAAAAACTTTGCCTCGGCAATATAACGCTGCTTAAGGGCATCATCCATTTCAATGTCCGGTAATCGGTTGATCACGATGTTACAGCGGTTAATACTATTGTATGCATTAGGATAAACACGTATATAACCATTGTCAGGTGTTATGTCATATCGCCAGAGCAATGGGCGGTTGGCATCGCCAGTCAAAAAAGGAATGGCATCATCGGAAGTTGCGAGATCCAAAAAAACATCAGGATTACTAATGCTGTAGTAACAGGCCCCTAAGGCGGCTTTAGCATCTTCAGCGTTGTTATAATAAGTGGCGTCTGTAAGATTTGATAAAGGTGTGATATCGAGACGTTTTTCGCAAGCGGATAGGGCAAAAAGGCATACCATTGCTGCATGGAAACGAACGTATGTTAATGTTACTAATTTTCTACAGTTCATGACAAAAGGGTGTTAAAATTTAAGATTCAAGCCAAAAAGGTAAGTTTTAGCTGCCGGATAAGCGCCATAATCAATACCCTGGCTTACCGTATTATTTCCAAATCGATTCACCTCCGGATCATAACCCGTATAAGAGGTAATGGTAAAGAGGTTCTGCCCAGTGAGATAGATCCGGCATTCACTTACTGAAAGCGATTGCAACCATTTCTTAGGCAATGTATAACCGATAGAAATATTCTTAAACCGGATATAGGAGCCGTCTTCTACATGCAGACTCGACAATAATCTTGATCCTCCCGCCGCATTGGCGCGTGGCACAGTGTTACTCGGATTTTCTGGTGTCCAGCGGTCTAACACACGTGTCGACTGATTATTGCCTCCGGTCATGTTCATTTGATCAAAGGTGCCATAATTGAGTATTTCATTGCCAAAGGTGCCCTGGATGAATATATTCAAGTCAAAACCTTTATAAGATACGGTGTTGTTTAAGCCTCCAAATGCATCTGGATTGGCATTTCCTATAATATCGCGGTCATCATCGTTGATAACGCCATCGTTATTTAGATCGATATAACGTAAATCTCCGGGCTTAGCGGTAGGTTGCGAAGAACCAGCAATCTCCGCTTCATTCTGAAAAATACCGTCCGTTCTGAATCCGAAGAAATTACCTATTGGTGTGCCAACCCGCATGAGTATAGGGGTTATACCGGTATTGTGCAAATTAGCATCCGAACCACTTCTAAATTCTTTTCTGTTATCCAGTGCAAGCACTTTGTTTTTGTTAAAAGTAATATTGAATGCACTCGTCCAGCGAAATCCTCCCTTATCGATATTGGTACTGTTAATTGCCAATTCCAGGCCCTTATTTTCAACACGTCCGATATTTTGCAGCATAGCGGAGAAACCCGAATTGGTGGGAACGCCTACATTGAATAATAAATCAGAAGTAGTTTTTATGTAATAGTCGGATGTGAATGATAATCGATTATTAAATAATCCAATATCTAAGCCAATGTCCAATTGTGCATTCTTTTCCCATCTCAAATTGGGATTTGCTATGCCAGAAGGAGCATTGCCAGTCAATAAAGTACCGCCAAGCACATAAGCATAGGGAGTAATGTTGGCTAAAAAACGATAATTATCTATTTCCTGATTTCCTGAAAGTCCATAACTAACACGTAGTTTGGCATCGGATAAGCTCTTGATTCCTTGCATCCATTTTTCATTATTGAATTTCCACGCGAGTGCTCCCGAAGGGAAGAATCCAAATTTATTGTTCGGCCCAAAACGGGAGGAACCATCCCGTCTGCCTGTGAAGGTAATAAGAAATCGATCGTCATATCCATAATTTACACGTGCTATATAAGAAATTAAACGCCATTGGTTCACTCCAGAAAGGGGAGCAACAAGCGTAGATCCTGCCCCTAAATTATGATACTCGGCGAAATCGTCATTAAAAGTGTTTGCTCTGGCAGTAGCCGTTTCATAATCCGATTGTTGGTAGGTATACCCTAGTAAGGCGTTTACATGATGGATGTCATCCAGCTGTTTGTCGTATGTAAGCGTATTTTCATTAAGCCAGTTAATGGTTTGGGAGGAGGCTACTTCTGCCCTTCCGCCCAAGGTAGCTCCGCTAATAACCAGTCGCGAAATATAGGAGCTCGCTTTATTGGCCTGTAAATCTGCTCCAAGGGTGCTTCTTAATTTTAAATCATCGGTGATTTTAAATTCGGCATAAGAATTAGCAAGAAATCTGATGAGGGAATTCCGATTGGTAAATTCCTGTGTCATGGCGTAAGGATTATCTGCACCCAGCCCATTCAGGGGCCCCTGATTGCTGAAATAACTCCCATCAGTGTTGAAAATAGGAAACGTGGGCGAATAATTTAAAGCCGAAGGGATGACGCTTCCATAGGCTGTATTACCTTCTATTTCCGTTTGTGCATTGTTTCCTTTAGTATACACCCCCTGTGCCGATAGGCCGACTTTTAAGCGGGATGATACATCACTATCCAGATTGGCCCGCAACGAATAGCGTTTGAAATCGGAGTTGATAATGATTCCATCTTGTCCATAGTAACCGAGAGAGAGCGCATACTTTGTTTTCTCAGTACCTCCAAATGCGCTAAGTTGATGGTCTTGTATGGGTGCTGTCTGGAGAATAGCATCTTGCCAGTCCGTACCCTCACCTAAAGAAGAAGATAATGGCCTTTCAGGGCTACTGCCATCAAAATATGGGGCAGATCCATTGTTTATATTGGCGTCATTGACAAATTCTGCAAATTGTTGTGCGTTGAGTAAAGGGATCTTTCTGCGCACAGATTGCCTGCCGTAATAACCGTCGTAACTGATAACAGATTGTCCTGCTTTGCCCCGTCTGGTGGTTACCAGAATAACACCATTTGATCCTCTGGATCCATAGATAGCCGTTGCAGAAGCATCTTTTAATACTTCCATGGACTCGATATCGTTAATGTTTATGGAGTTCAGGTTTCCTGTTGGAAAACCGTCTATCACATATAAGGGTTCATTACCTGCATTAACAGAACCTGTGCCCCGGATACGGACCGTTGTAGCGCCCCCCGGTCTGGCCGAATTGGTGGTGACGTTAACTCCTGCCACACGCCCTTGCATAGCTCTATCTAATGCCACAATAGGAGTGGACTTGATATCTTTTTCTGCTACCGTAGAAACTGAACCCGTTAAATCGCCTCGCTTAACCGCGCCATAGCCTACTACAACCACCTCGTCTAAGGCCGATTCCTGTTCCAGAAGTGTGACGTTTACCTGCGTTCTATTGTTTACGTTTTCTTCCGTTTTTTGGTAGCCGGTGTACGAAAAAACCAAGGTGCTACCGCTAGGGACAGAAATGTTGTAGTACCCATCCGAGTTGGTAGTTGTTCCAATTTTTGGATTGTTCTTTAAAAATACGGATACTCCTTCCAATGCTTTCGCCTCCTGATTTAAAACCCTACCTTCCACCAATAACTGTTGAAGGCTGAGCGTGGATGCCGATAGCTGACTACCAGCGGACTTTCTTTTTAACTTTAATACAATTGTTTTGTCTTCTTTGGAAACAATATCCATATCAAGTGATGTAAAGCATTGTTCCAACACCTGTTCGATCGGTTTGTCTTTAACATCCAAGGTGACTTTCGGAAGTTCGCTGAGCAGGTCCGCATTATAAATAAAATCATAGCCACTAATTTGACCCAGTTTCAGGAGAACCTCCTTTATGGGTTCATTTTTTACCTTTATGGTAATAAGTTGAGCTTTGCTCGCCGCAAAACTGTATGTAAAAAAAATGGTTAAGATGAAAGTAAGTTTCATTACCACTAGTAATTTTAAGAAATAGCTGTCTATGCTGCAGCTATTCCATGCAGCATTTTTTTCGTACATTTGAATGTTAGGTTTAATTAAATGGATATTTGATGAATATGACCTAATGCGAAGCTTCTAAAGCTACTTATCAGGAGTGTTGCTGCACTCCTGATATTGCTTCACTATTATTTATTCTGGCATTATTATAACCCTCCTTCCTATTATTTTATAACGAATTTGACCTGTAGACTGGAAACTTTTCAGCAGTTTTTGGAGGCTTTTGGTTTTGGAGAACATACCTCCAACAGCTATTTCATTCACATCTCCTTCGTATACAACTTCTACATTGTACCATCTGCTTACTTTTTGCATAATGGTTTTAATATTTTCATTATTAAATATAAAATAGCCGTTTTTCCAGGCGATAGCCTCGTTGATATCCCCTGGAAAAACCTCCATGTGTTCCGAATCCTTGTGAACTCTAGCTTCTTGTCCGGGCTTCAATATATGATTGCTTTTAGAGGTACTTATCTTAATAGCCCCTTCCAGCAAAGTGGTTCGGATGATGTCCTCTTCATGATAAGCAAGTACGTTGAATTTGGTGCCTAGTACCGTAATAATTTGTTTGTTCACAGCCACTTTGAACGGAGCATGGTCATTGTTCTTGATTTCAAAATACCCCTCGCCGATCAATTCTATATAACGCTCGCTTTTCTGAAATTGGGAAGGGAATTTGAGGGTAGAGTTTGCGTTTAGCCACACCGTCGACCCATCGGGCAGAATGACCTGATACTCTCCGCCTAACGGTGTTGAGATCGTGTTAAAGTTTGGTGGCTGATTTGTTTCGGGTTGATCGATACCTGAGGCGCTGTAATTACAGCTTATTTTTCCATTACCGGATTTCGTTATAACCATTCCATTTCTACTCGCGGTTTCGCCGATCTGCATACTGTCTAGTGCGATCGAAGAACCATCGGGTAACGTGAGCTGGGCGACGTATTGCCCAGGCTGGATGTCGTTCCTGTATAACTCATAAAAAGAATCATGATATCTGCTCATTAGTGCTCCTAGACCGATTGCCAGGATAATCGATGCGGCGACCACGTAATAAGACCATCTTCGTTTGGTATGATGTCTAACCATCTGATGTTTTAACCGGTCAATAGAACGTTCTACATTATATTTTTGTAACTCTTTTAGTAAAAAGCGAACAGACGGTCCAGTTGTCAGTTCTTGGAATAATTTTTCATTTTTAGATGAGATTTTTTTCCAGGACTGTATTTCCTCTTCTTCTTCCTTGGAAAGTGGGTGCTTTAACTTTTTGGATAATAAATAAATAATCCGCTGCGCGCTATCAATATGATCGGAAGACATGTTCGGTAAAATTGGTTATGTCCTTATTACGACGCCGCGTCTGAAAAGTACCTATAGATTTTAATTTTTTAGAATATTATTTGGGAGATTATCACAAAGGCTATGTTATTTCCGGTAAACTGCTTTTTTAGAATTTTTAAAGCTCTTACTTTATGGTTTTTAACGGTTTGGACGGAGAGCGAAAGCTCTTTGGCTATTTCTTCATTATTTAAGCCTTCCACATAACCCATGTAAACTATTTTGCTGCACTGTAAAGGAAGATTATTGATGGCTCTGTAAACTTCCGCTACCACTTCTGCACGGATCATATCATGTAGGTAATCATTTTCTATCGAAGTTAGTCGTTCAGCGATTATTTCATATCTGCGGTCTTTTCTTCCTTGAATCTTGATAAAATCTAAACAACTATTCTTAACAGATTGGTATAAGAATGCCTGCGTGTGGGATGTGCTGCTGAATTCTTTTTTCTGTTTCCACAATCGAAGAAATACACTTTCCACGATATCTTCCCCTTCATCTCTTCCTACATATTTAGCAGCAAAAAAGCAGAGTGGAGGATAATATAGACGATACACCTCTTCAAATATGGTCTTATCTCCTAAATTGATGGAACTAGCCATTGTCGCTTTTTGTTTGAATTGCCTACCTGGTTTATAATCGTCGACTATTGAGAAGTCTCGGCTATTACTGTTTGCCTTTTGTAAAGGTATGAAATTATTATATTAATTTTTCTCTAAAAGCGAGTGATTGTTTCGGGCACCGTTGCGCTTTCAACCCGAGTCCGATGAACTTCTAAGTAACCAAAAGTAAAAGTATGGTCACTCAGGATAAAGTTTTTTGATGAGAACGTAAACCTTTATCTTGATTTTTTAGATGATCAAGTATAATGCTTTCGGTATGATAGTTGCCTCTATCTGTTTTACTTTTCCAATATATTCCCCATCTACCTGAAAAAAAGTATTCTCTTTTATAGTTAACACTATTTTGTCTGTTTGTATAACCTCTGTTTTAAATGTATTGAGCGGATGTTTAAGGCCCATCCACATTTTGACTAATTCAAGTAGAGAGAACCATTTGACAATGATAACTTCAAATTTATCATCAAATAAAGAGCCCGTTCTGTTTATTTTTACACCTGTACCATAGCTTGTACCGTTCGCTATTACCACCATCTCTGCTTTTTTTGACGTCGTCTGGCCATTTGCGGTAATCGTTACATGCATCTTTTTATGTCTTCTTAAAGCTTGCCAGGTTGCTTTTGCATAACCCAACATTCCGCGTTCATTAGATGATTGAAATCGTTTGATAATGCGGGCATTAATTCCTATGTCTGCGAGATGGACACTCAATTCGCCGTTGATTAATAATGCATGTATCGCTTTTGGTGTTCCGTTGATACTTAAACGAAGAGCAGCTTTCAGATTATTTTTTAAATTAAGCTCTTTGGCCATACCATTTGCAGAACCCGTCGGAACTATTGCCAACGGAATATCAGAACCTAACAAACATTCAGCTGCTAGCTTAACGGTACCATCTCCACCTACGGCAACTACTCTGTCTGGACTGCATTGGGCTATTTCCTGTTTGATTTTACTCACGGAACATTTTGCTGACATTCGATAAGTATGTATTATATAAGGAGTATCCCTGAAAAAATCGATTATCGTTTCTTCATGGTTTAGCTGTTGGTTTCCTGAGCCTGGATTAATGATAAAGTATAAAATCGAAGGTGTTTTATTGTTCATTCTCATTTCTAATCATAACTATAAAACCGTCGAGCCTTTTATATGTTTGAAATTTAGATGAGTACTTCTATTGAAATAAAAATATACAATGGATATGGCCATAGTAAAAACATGGTTGTGTATGGTCACGTTTTTAAAGGAAAGAGGAAAAAACAGCCCATATTTGACAAGAAGGGATGGAAACATACGCTGAGTCTGCTAAAGTTGTTCTTTTTACGTCCTATAGGGAATGTGAGATTACGACTTTTTTTCTATGATCAGATATATGAAACAACTGCTGATGAGGATGGATTTTTTAAGTTTAAGTGGAGTTCATCTATTCACTTAGAGGCTGGGTTACATGATTTGAAAATCGGATTCATAAAAAATGATAATAGTACGGATTGTTTTACAGATGGGAAAATCTACGTACCTCATTCTACTCAATATGCATTTGTGTCAGACATCGACGATACGGTACTGATCTCTCATTCGGCAACTATCTGGAGAAGGTTGCGCGAGTTGCTCGCAAAAAATGCATATAGGAGAAAGCTTTTTTCTGATAACGTGGTTTGGTATAATATGCTTTCTAGGTCAGGAACTGACCCCGAACATCTAAACCCCTTTTTTTATGTTTCCAGCAGTGAATGGAATCTATATGATTATCTGCATGATATTTTCAGTTATAATAAATTGCCAGCTGGTTCATTTCTATTAAGTCATTTTAAAAGATGGCACGCCTTTTTTAAGACAGGACGGACGAAGCATGAAGATAAGTATAGACGAATTGCTCGATTGTTAAGGGTTTTCCCTAAACAAAAGTTTGTACTGATTGGTGATAATTCACAGCGAGATCCTATTATTTATACTGCATTGGTTAACGATTATCCAGATCGTATCACGGCTATCTATATCCGTAATATCAAAAAGAAAAGAACTGCACACACGCTGCAGCTCTTTAACGCACTATCGCCAGCGGCCAATATTCAAACGTGCCTGTTCAATACCAATAATGAAGCCATTGAACATTCTGTGTCCATAGGACTAATTACAAGAGAAGAATGTTTGGGTTAGCCCGTTTTTAAGATCACTTCAGAAGATGAGATCATTTTCCTAAGATTATTCAGGGCATAGCGCATCCTACCTAAAGCCGTATTAATACTGACATCAGTCACTTCAGCAATCTCTTTAAAGCTCATGTCTCCATAATGACGCATAATGAGCACTTCCTTCTGATCTTCTGGTAAAAGCTGGATCATTTTCCGCAAATCGTTGTGCGTTTGCTGCCTGATCATTTTTTCCTCTGTGCTTTCGTCATAAAAGGGCAGCACATCAAAAATGTCGAAGCCATCGCTATTGGCTATGAGTGGGGTGCGTTTTTCTTTACGATAATGATCGATCACTAAATTATGCGCAATACGCATTGCCCAAGGAAGAAACTTCCCCTCATCATTATATCTCCCGGCTTGCAACGTTCTGATTACTTTGATAAAAGTGTCCTGGAACAGGTCTTCCGCTAGATAGGAATCCTTAACTAATAAATAAATAGAAGTGTATATTTTGGACTTATAACGATATACCAATTCCTCTATCGCAGCGTCGTTACCGGCTAAATACAAATGAATTAGTTGTCGGTCAGTTTTGTTTTGCAGTGTCATGCTAAGCTACTTTCGTCTTTTTTATGATAAAAAGTTTTTTAAGTAGTTTTTTTCTCTATAGCAGTCCTCCTAAATGTTCGTTTGGGGAAAATTCCCCATGTGTTTTGGATGTAAATTTTTTCAAATCAAAGCAATTTTTTTAGAAAAACAAAGAAAAAATATGAAAATCGTTTGTTGTTTCTTTATTGCGTATTTTTGCAGGGCTTATTTTTGGAGCGAAAAGAGTTAAAGAAAAGGACCTTCCCGGGAGGTTAAATTTACGAAGATTACATGGTAAAAAAAGCTGATTTAAACGCAAAATCTCATATACTGATTAAAGGAGCACGTGTTCATAACCTTAAGAATATAGATGTGTCCATACCGAAAAACCAACTCGTTGTGATCACGGGGATGTCAGGCTCTGGAAAATCTTCTTTGGCCTTTGATACACTTTATGCAGAGGGGCAACGTAGGTATGTAGAAAGCTTGTCATCCTATGCGCGGCAATTCATGGGGAGGATGAATAAACCTGAGGTTGATTATATTAAAGGGATAGCGCCGGCAATAGCTATTGAGCAGAAAGTAATTACGAGTAACCCACGATCGACTGTTGGTACATCGACTGAAATTTATGATTACCTGAAACTTTTATTTGCCCGTATAGGTAGAACTATTTCGCCGATATCGGGGAAAGAGGTAAAGAAAGATACGGTAACAGATGTGGTCAATTTTGTGGCTTCACTACCGGAGGACACAATAGTCACTGTTTTTAGTCCGCTACACCCTCACAACAATAGGAAATTAAAGGAAGAGCTCGCCGTACTTCTTCAAAAGGGTTTTGTTCGGGTGGAGTACAAAGGCGCAATAGAAAAAATCGAAACGTTATTAGACGACAAGAAAGTAGGTAACGAGCAAATTTCATTGGGAGATTTGCGAATTGTGATTGACCGTATCCGAGTAGATCAAGAGGATGAAACCATTAGTAGGCTTGCGGATTCTGTACAAACCGCTTTTTTCGAAGGTAAAGGTGATTGTTTTGTACAGGCGGGTAGTCAAGAACATTTCTTCTGCGACCGTTTTGAATTGGATGGGATGGTGTTCGAAGAACCAACGGCCAACTTCTTTAGCTTTAACAATCCGTATGGTGCTTGTAGCAGGTGTGAAGGCTATGGTAAAATTATAGGTATAGATCCCGACCTGGTTGTTCCAGATAAAAGTAAATCAGTCTACGATGGAGCAATCGCCCCATGGCGAGGTGAAAAAATGGGCGAGTGGTTAAGTAGGCTTGTTAAAGTAGCGATCAAGTTTGATTTTCCTATTCACCGAGCTTATAAAGATCTGACGGTAGCAGAAAAGGAAGTGTTATGGACTGGTAATCAATATTTTGTGGGGCTGAACGATTTCTTTAAAGAATTAGAAGAACAGACGTATAAAATCCAATATAGGGTTATGCTATCCCGTTATAGAGGGAAAACGGACTGTCCAGACTGTAAAGGATCAAGACTTCGTAAAGATGCCTCGTACGTAAAGGTGGGTGATAGATCAATCATAGACATGGTGTTGAAGCCTTTAGATGAGCTTTTAGTTTTTTTTGAAGGGCTTGAGTTGACAAAAAATGAGGAAGCGATCGCGAAAAGATTATTATTGGAAGTAACGAATCGCATTCGCTTTTTAACAGAAGTGGGGCTTAGTTATTTAACATTAAATAGGTTATCTAATACACTGTCTGGGGGTGAGTCACAACGTATTAATTTGGCAACATCATTGGGCAGTTCCTTGGTGGGTTCCATTTATGTTTTGGACGAACCTAGCATTGGTTTGCACCCTCGAGACACCAAGCGGTTGATTGGTGTGTTGCAATCGTTGAGAAATGTGGGTAATACGGTGCTGGTTGTGGAGCACGAAGAAGAAATGATGCAAGCGGCAGATTATCTGATTGACATTGGTCCAGAAGCAGGTGTCCATGGTGGTAGTCTTGTCTTTTCTGGTACCTATCAGGATATTTTAAAGGATAAAGAAAGTTTAACAGGTAGGTATCTAAGTGGCAAAGAGCGTATCGAGGTACCGGCATCCAGAAGAAAATGGCAGCATTTTGTCGAAATAAAAGGTGCTAGAGAAAATAACCTGAAGGGAATTGACGTTCAGTTTCCATTGCACACCTTTACTGTGGTAACTGGCGTATCGGGCTCGGGAAAAACATCGTTGGTAAAGCGGATTTTATATCCGGCGTTACAGAAAACAACGGGCAATTACTCTGGCGAACAAACGGGTTTATTTGATAGTTTAGATGGCGATTTAGGTCAGGTAGAACGCGTTGAAATGGTTGACCAGAATCCAATTGGAAGGTCTTCCCGCTCGAATCCCGTGACTTACGTAAAGGCCTGGGATGAAATCAGAACACTCTATAGCAATCAATCGGCAGCAAAAGCAGCCGGTCTGAAACCTGCCGCATTTTCGTTTAATGTAGAGGGCGGAAGGTGTGATGTATGCCAAGGAGAAGGAGAGGTGAAGATTGAAATGCAATTTATGGCAGATATTTATCTCACGTGTGAAGCCTGCGGCGGAAAACGCTTTAAGCAGCAGGTGCTAGATGTGGTTTGGAATGAAAAAAATGTTTTTGATGTCTTGGATCTTACAGTGGATGAAGCCTTGATTTTCTTTAAAGATCAGCCAAAAATCTTGAATAAAATTCAACCCTTAGCAGATGTCGGACTTGGGTATGTGAAATTGGGGCAGTCATCGAATACCTTATCCGGTGGGGAGGCGCAGCGTATAAAATTGGCTTCCTTTTTAGTGAAGGGAAATAATAGTAAAAATACCCTATTTATCTTTGATGAACCTACAACAGGTCTACATTTTCATGATATCAAGAAATTGTTGAAATCGTTTGATGCCTTAATCGGACAGGGGAACACCATTCTGGTTATTGAGCACAATATGGATGTTATTAAATGTGCAGATTGGGTGATTGATATTGGACCCGAAGGTGGAGAAAGGGGAGGCGAGTTGATTTTTGCAGGTACACCTGAAGCGTTGGCACTGGAAGAAAAGTCGTATACGGGGCAGTTTCTAATGGGGCATATGTCGCCCAACTTAAAGCACTAACGAGAGTTGGGCCAATAGGAATAACTCATGCAAGCTTCATCGCCATTAAAAAACAATTTATTCTGATGAAACCTGCATGAGTTGTACTTGCAAAAAAATAGGAATAACTCATGCAAGCTTCATCGCCATTAAAAAA
>Ga0160438_1000085_pt1 | contig 44557 bp, 42 predicted proteins | sample HID1975K_E0MG_FD_108203 | JGI IMG/M metagenome (GOLD analysis project Ga0160438, IMG submission 108203) | Enriched soil microbial communities from UW Madison campus, WI, USA - HID1975K_E0 MG | ecosystem: Environmental > Terrestrial > Soil > Unclassified | place: USA: Madison, Wisconsin...
AGAGCTCTTATTTCTACGATTCCCTCTTCTAAAAAAAGCGTATGATCTGGGCATAGCACTTGGAGATATCTTCAATAAATGCAGGGACAAGAAAGTCGCTTTTACCAAGCTTGGTCTATGGCACAATCAGGTAGAAGCCTCAGGGATAGCATCTTTTGAAAGCGTGGCCAGATCTATCGCTGCCCACCATCCCTATATCCTACATTACTTTGATAACAAAAGTACCAATGCTTCAGCAGAGTCATTCAATGCTAAATTGAAAGCATTCAGAAGTATCTTCCGCGGTGTTAGAGATACCCCATTCTTTCTTTATCGCGTAATGAAATTATATGCTTAAAAAGGATTACCCCCCAAGAATTCAGTATGATCCGACTTAAGCAGCTTACGGCGGTATGCGAAAGCTTGAATAATTCAGGGTTGCTATAAAAAACAAAAAGCCCGCAAATTAAACGTTTGCGGGCTTTTGTATGTTTTGACTTCAAGATGTGTAGCCCGTAGGGGAATCGAACCCCTGTTTCTAGAATGAAAATCTAACGTCCTAACCCCTAGACGAACGGGCCTTTTTACTGTCCCGAAAAAGAAAGCGTTATTTCGTTTCGGGACTGCAAAAATACACCTTAGATTTATATTTCAAAAAAAAATTTAACTTTTTTATACCAATGTTTTTATGCCTCTTTTTACGTTACACATAATCAATTGGCAGTAAACACTTTCCCCAAAACATACATCCGGAAATAAAAGAATAATTTTCTAGTATTTTGCAGGAACTCCCTTTGCCACGGTAGTTTTACGAATAAATTCTCTTAGATCTTCATTTGATTGTTTCAAATCTACTTGCCGCATGTAAATCATATGTCCGGTTCTGTAGCCCTTAAATGTCATTCTATCCTGAAATTTACCACTTGGGTCCATTTGCCACATATTGTATTTAGCATTAAAATAGTCGCAGGCTCCGTCATAATACCCAGATTGAACCATCACTTGAAGATAAGGGTTTTGCGCCATTGCTTGCTGTAAATCATTCCCCGTGTTATCCCCTTTACGATCCCAGGGATAAACAGATCCAAAAACATTGTATTTCACATCCGTCTTATAATTCAGTTCTTGCCTGATATAATGATTAATAGCGGGCGTAAAAGAATGTAACCAAGAAGTTAATTCAGCATTATAATCTGGCTTTTCACCTCCATCCTTCTTATCAACACCTAAATAACGAGAATCTAACCGACCAATGGTCAATCCGCGCGCTCTCAACAGCTCTTTCCAGTAAAATTGCGTGGATATATCAAAGTTGTGCTGTAAGATCAGTTTTTCTGAAATACCGGCGTAATGGGCCATTTTAGAAGCAAGTGCTTGTCTGTCCTGAGTAGATAATGTGCCTCCTTTAGCAACTGCCGGCAATAACTCATTCACGGTAAAAGACTCAACTTCCGGTAATAGATCATCTAGATCACGCTGTTGTAAATCATTCGATAATGCCTTATGATACCAAGCAGTGGCTGCAAAATAAGGTAAGCGCAACGCTACTTCTACTGGACCATCACGCTTTAAACCTAAATCCGTTGGAGAAACGAGCACAACCCCATTGAGATACATCCATTGCGACTCCTGCAATTCCAAAGCCAATCCGGAAACGCGGGTAGTTCCATAGCTCTCTCCTATGAGGTATTTTGGAGACTGCCATCTTTCCATTCTGGTTACAAAAGTATTTAACCATTCTGCGAGATATTTTATATCGGCATTTACACCAAAAAACACTGCTTTATCTACGTCTTTACCTATAATACGGGAGTAACCTGTATTTACCGGATTTACATATACAATATCTGCCACGTCTAATATGGAATAAGGATTATCCCGCATCTCTCCATAGGGCTGAACGGGGTATCCTTCATCATCTAACGTCAATATCCTAGGACCGGTATAGCCGATTTCCATCCAAAGGGAAGCCGAACCAGGCCCACCATTGAAAGAAATAACTAAAGGCCTGGTGGATTTATCTTTTATATCAGAACGCTCATAATAGGTAAAATTCACCGTAGCAATCACTTTTCCTTCTGCATCCCACACGGGTTGTGTCCCTATGATCGCTTTATAGGGAACATTAACCCCGTTAATAGTGGCGGCATGCGTTGTTACTACAATAGAATCGGCGGGAGGGTTGGGTTGCGCTGCTAGTGATTGAACAAACAAGTAAAAACAGCAGAAAAATAGGTAAGCTCTATTCATAAAATATTCTGTGATGGAATTAATAGGATTCTTTTTCGTTTGGAAAATTAACCGATTTAACGTCGGCTACATAGCCTTGAACAGCTCCGGTTATCAGTTCGTCTAAATTGATATACTGACGTACAAACTTTGGTTTAAAATGTTTATTCATGCCCAATAAATCATGCGAAACCAACACCTGTCCATCTGTGTCCGGACCGGCTCCGATTCCAATAGTTGGAATCCGCAGATGATCGGTTACTTCTTTAGCCAGTTTTGCAGGTATTTTTTCCAACACTACAGCAAAACAACCCAATTCATGCAAAAGTTGCGCATCGGTATTCAATTTATGAGCTTCGTGAACACCAGTAGCGCGCAAACTATATCCACCAAATGCATTCACAGATTGTGGTGTCAATCCTAAATGCCCCATTACGGGAATACCTGCGTCAACGATCAATTTTATGGCATCTTTGATCTCAACCCCACCTTCTAGTTTCAATGCATGCGCTCCTGTTTCTTTCATAACCCGTACAGCCGCCCCTAATGCATCATAAGGATTTCCTTGGTAAGTACCGAAAGGAAGATCAACAACCACTAAGGCACGTTTTACGGCACGGGAAACCGAAGCCGCGTGATAAATCATCTGATCGAGTGTGATGGGTAAGGTCGTCTCATAGCCCGCCATCACGTTGGCGGCAGAGTCCCCTACTAAAAGAACATCGACACCGGCCGCATCCAATATAGCGGCCATCGTATAGTCGTAAGCGGTTAACACGGATATCTTTTCTCCGGCAGATTTCATCTCCAAGATGCTATTTACCGTTATCTTTTTAACGTCTTTATGTACTGACATCTAGCAAAGGTAATAATCAGTAAGTATAGTTGAACACTTTTTCTTTACCTTTGCCAGATGTTATCTATTACCGAAGAGAATTATCTGAAAGTATTGCTACACATTTCAGAAGAAAGCAATAACCAACAGGAAGCTGGCACCAACCAGATTGCTGCGCAACTCAACGTGCGACCTGCAACGGCAACGGATATGCTTAAAAAGCTAAAAGAAAAAGGATTAGTAGATTATCAGAAGTATGGCAAAATTTCACTCACAGAAACGGGACGTGCACACGCCGTACATATTGTACGCAAACACCGTCTTTGGGAAACTTTTCTATTTGATAAACTCGGATTTAGCTGGGATGAAGTACATGAAGTCGCTGAGCAGTTAGAGCATATCAAATCGGATAAATTAATTGAACGCTTGGACAAATATCTGGGTAATCCACAATTTGATCCGCATGGTGACGTCATTCCTACCGCAACAGGAGAGTTAGTAAGTGAACAACGAAAAACACTATCAGAAACGGCAGTTGGTACCCGCAAGAAAGTGAATGCGGTGAAAGATAACAGCCCCGAATTTTTGCAGTACGTGTCTCAACTGGGAATTGCTATCGGGAATTATATCCTGATCAAGAATCGCTTTGATTTTGATGGCTCGATAGAGATTGAGGTGAACAACAAAACGGCCACAATTTCTCAGAAAGTAGCAGAAAATATTTTTATTAAGTAATTGAATTGAACCATTCTATATTTTAATTTATATAACCGAACAAATCATGTCGAACGACATCAATATAAAAAATAAAAAAGCGTATTACGAATACCATATTTTAGATAAATACATAGCAGGCTTACAATTATTGGGGACGGAAATCAAATCGATCCGCCAATCGAAAGCAAACATCAGCGATGCTTTCTGTGCGTTCCTAAATGATGGTCTTTACATCCGCAATATGCATATTGCGGAATACTCACACGGATCATTTTATAATCACGAGGCTAAACGCGACCGCAAGCTGCTCTTGTCAAAAAAAGAGCTAACGAAGTTAAAAACAAAAGGGGAAGAAAAAGGCTTCACGATCATACCGTTAAAAATCTTCATCAGTGATAGAGGATTTGCTAAGGTAGAAATTGCACTTGCCCAGGGTAAAAAAGATTTTGACAAACGAGATAGTATAAAAGAACGAGATACAAAACGTGAATTGTCAAGAACTTATAAGTTGTGAGTTGTGGTTGTGAGCTAATCAAACAACTCATAACTGTCAACTCTCAACTCTCAACTCTTATTACCATGCTTGATCACCTACTAGAGGAACAAACCTGAAAGTATCCAATTCTATCTTCTCGTAGTCATTTTCGCCTGAACGAATAACCGTAATCATCTTCTGGCTTTTTGCATCTCCAACGGGAATCACCAGGATCCCTCCAATAGTCAACTGCTTTAACATAATTTCGGGCACAAAGGGAGCACCAGCAGTAACAATGATTTTGTTAAAGGGAGCGTTACTTACCAATCCCCTTGAACCATCGGCAAGAAAAAAATGGGGGTGATACCCCATATAGGGAAGCACTTTTATGGTTCTATTATAAAGATTTCGCTGTCGTTCTATGGTATATACATCCGCGCCCAGTTCTAAGAGTATACACGTTTGATAACCAGACCCCGTCCCAATTTCAAGCACCTTATCTCCCGTTTTTATATGCAATAATTCTGTTTGATACGCAACGGTGTAGGGCTGAGAGATGGTCTGTCCGTCACCGATGGGGAAGGCAATATCTTTATATGCTTGATGCCAAAAAGTTTCATCAAAAAAGAAATGCCGGGGCACCTTACCAACCGCTCTTAATACGGATTCATCAGCAATACCTCTTTTCCTTAAAATTTCAACCAGCTGCTTTCTTGCACCTTTTTCCCGATAGTTATCTACAAATTTATATGCCATTACTATCTCAAAAATACACTTGTTTAAGCAGTTTTAGAAACCTTTTCTTCTACAAAACGCTAATACCTTATCACATTGAAGATTAAAATAAAGAATCCGGCACCCCACAACTGGCAACTCACAACTATCAATAGGGGTCCACGTCAACCTGAACAAAAGCGCCCTTATTTGCCTTATTCGTTTCAAACAACACCAATATTTGCGCAAGTGCCTTTTTTACTTTTTGAATGCTTGCACCATCGCGTTCTATTTTGATTAAAACCGTATGGATGTAATAGTTGCGAATGCGCCCAATCAGCGGCACTTCAGGCCCCAACACACGGTTACCAAAGGCCTCTTTGAGGAGCGCTCCGAGTCTATTAGAGCAGGCATGTACTTCTTGTTGATCTTTATGTTTGATATCCAGTTTTATAAGTCTGTAAAAAGGTGGATAGGCATAATGTTTACGTTCCTGTACTTCGGTCATAAACATAGCGAGATAATCATGATTTACAACCTGCTCCAATACGCGATGTTGAGTAGCATATGCCTGAATAATCACCTTGCCAGCGGTATCTCTTCTTCCTGCCCGCCCACTGACTTGAGAAAGCAAAGAAAAGCTGCGTTCAAATGCCCTAAAATCCGGGTAATTAATCAGCGTGTCTGCATTGATAATCCCAATGACCGTAACCTTACCGAAGTCCAGGCCTTTCGCCACCATTTGTGTTCCTACCAATACATTAAATCGCTGTTCATCAAAATCGGTAATGATCCGCTCAAAACTATCCTTACCCCGTGTTGAATCCAGATCTAAACGTCCAATCTTGGCCTCAGGCACCAATATGGAAAGTTCCTCTTCTATCCGCTCGGTTCCAAAACCCTTGTTTTCTATATGTGTAGAACCACATGCCGGACAAACCTGTATAGGATCCTCCTTAAAACCACAATAATGACAATGCAATTTACCTGTACTTTTATGATAAGTAAGAGATACATCGCAATTTGTACATTTAGGCGTATAACCGCACGTGCGGCAAAGGAGCATAGGGGTATATCCTCTTCTATTCTGAAAAAGAATAACTTGTTCTTTTTTTGTGATGGCCTGTCTGATTTCTTCCAGCAATAATTCACTAAAATAGGATGGAGCAAACTTATTTTTCACCTCATCTTTTAAGCTGAGAACCTTAATCTGTGGAAGAATGGATGCGCCGTATCGCTCGTTTAGTTCTACCAATCCATACTTGTCCGATTTAGCATTATAATACGTTTCAATGGATGGGGTAGCAGAGCCTAACAATACTTTCCCTTGATGGACATGCCCTAAATATACGGCAGTATCACGAGCATGGTATCGAGGAGCAGGGTCCATCTGTTTAAAAGACACTTCATGCTCCTCATCAACTATAATGAGGCCCAATCCCTGAAAAGGTAAAAACACAGCGGAACGTGCTCCTAAAATCACTTTCGTTTCTTTCTTCATTACTTTTTGCCATACCTCTGCGCGCTCATTATCATTAAACCGTGAGTGGTAGACCCCTACTATATTCCCAAAGTGCAATCTTAGGCGTTCAACAATCTGTGAGGTCAGCGCAATTTCCGGTAATAAATATAAAACGGTTTCCTCTTTTGCAAGTGCTTCTTCTATCAAACGGATGTAAATCTGGGTTTTGCCGGAGGCCGTAACACCATGTAATAGTACTACGTCTTTTGTTTTAAATTGCTGCTGAATCTCGTCAAAAGCCCGCTGCTGTTGATCACTTAATAAAAATGTCGCAGCTGTTAAAATATCTTCCTCGCGTAATCTGCTCACCACCCTTTCTTCTACCAAAAACACCTCTTTCTCTATCAAAGATTTTAATGCAGAAGCTCCACAGCCGCTGGCTTCCAAGAGCTCACTTTTTGAAATAAGCGATTGCTTTTTTATCAGTTGAAAATAGGCTAACACGGCATCCTGCTGCTTAGGTGCCCTATTTAAACTTTCTAGCAAGATTCGCTTTTCTTCGTTGTTTTCAAATACCGGGCTCATCAACAAAAATGTTTTCATTTTTGGCTTATAACGCTCGTGAAGCTCTTCTGAAATCAAGATGGCTCCTTTTTTTAATAAACTTTTCAACAAAGGGAAAACCGTCTTTTGACCTAACAGCTTTACCACATCACTCACCTTCAGCTCCCCCGCAATATCCAAAGCATCTAGAATGAGGTATTCCTTATCGTTTAGAAGTGCTCTTTCTGTTTCAGGATAATCGGTAGCAGCCATAATCTTCGTCTCAGACGCAAGCTTAAAAACAGCTGGCATGGCTGCCTGCATTACTTCGCCTAAATGGCACATATAATATTCCCGAACCCAGTCCCATAAGCGTAGTTGATTACGCGTTATAATAGGATAGTCATCCAGTACGTCCAGTAGATATTTTGCTTCATATCGCTCTGGTGCTTTATGCGAAACAGCATAAATAATCGCTGCATAAATTTTGCTCCTGCCAAACTGTACAACAACGCGTTTCCCTACTGATACAGCGCTTATAAAGTCTTGAGGAACACGGTAGGTGTATGTTTTAGAAATGGCCAATGGTAACACTACATCCACAAACAGCGTAACCCTCTCCGCAGGATGTGGGTTAGTTTGAAGTTCTAACATAAATGAGTTGCGTCATATAAACTCCTATATTTTCTGATTACCAAGAACATCCATCATCTACCTTTTAACGTAGCCAAGAATAAACTGCCCCAGCCTATTATCAAAGCAATTCCCCCCAACGGAGTAATCGGCCCCAATACATGCACGGCATTAATTCCTGTTAATTCCCTGGTAGAAAGCAGGTATAGTGATCCCGAAAAAAACAATATCCCTATGGTGAAAGAAAAATAGGACAAATTAATCAATGTGTTTTTGGCACGGGAAAAAGTTGCCAGAAATAGTAGCGCAAATGTATGATAAAATTGATAATTAACGGCCGTATGCCAATTATCCAATCCTTGTTCATTTATTCTCCCCGAAAGTCCGTGCGCGCCAAATGCCCCTAAAACAACTGCTATCATCCCAAAAAATGCAGCTGTAAGTATAATACGTTTGTTCATCCAAATAGATTAGTTTTATCCGCTAATTTAATAAACCTATTACATTTTCTCTCAGTCGGCCTTAATTTTTTAACTTTGCTTATAGCTCATGAGAAAATTAATCGTTATCACCAGTATACTATTTATGGCAGTTATTGCCGCATCAATATGGTATTTTGCACGTATTCGACATAATAATGGATCGCAAAATGGCTCATTAACACATATCCCCGCAGATGCGGCCTTTTTGGTATCTTTTCAAAACGATAAGTCTTTTTACAATATTTTCAATGATTACAAAATATTTGAAGCTTTGATCGGAAAGGAGACACAACACGAACTAAATTATTTAAACAAGTATTTGCTAAAAGTACCCGAATTTGCCGACCTAACAAATAAGCAAACCATTTATTTTTCTTTTCACCCGAATAAAGATCAGATTAGCTGGCTATTAACCATTCCTTTTAATATTAGAACCAGCCCAGAGGAGTCTGCCGGTATACTCGCGAAGAATATGGACGGTATAGGGGAGATAATACCTGATACTATGCTCACCAACACATTCAGGATAAAGTTAAATGAATTCAAAACACCTTTTTTTATCGCATTTAAAGAAGGTTCGGTATTTTTTAGCCATAACCAATTGCTCATTAGCCAAGCTATTAATGATAAGGCATCACATCTTTCTCCTGCCTTTCTACAAGAGTTAGCTAAGAACGGGCATAAGAACAACAATTCGATATTTAATCTACATTTGAACCATAGTGAATTATTCAAATTCGTAAGCAATCTTACCAGAACAAAAGCGGGGAACAACATTCAGCTATTAGAAGGCCTTCAAGGAATGTCTTCATTAAATATGAACTTTAAAAGCGATGCCCTGATGTTCAGCGGCATTAGCACGATAGATAATGCAGCCTCTGCTGCTAATTACCTTGCTATATATGCTTATCAACAAGCTACAGACAGCGAACTAAAACAGATACTACCTTCCAATACAGCTGCGTATGTTTCATTTGCATTTTCCGATTACGCCGCCCTACATAAACAACTCGTTGGTTTATTGAATAAACGTAATCAATTAAACAGGATAAATGATCAACTTAAGCTCATTAATTCGTCTAAAAAATTTAATGTAGATTCGGCCCTATTAGCTCAGTGGGATGACGAATTTGCCTCTATTGAGTTAAATACCAGAGAAAATATCGGAATCGTAAAGTTAAAAGACTCAATAATTTTTGAAGAGACGATCGCAAAAATAAGCTCTGCTACCACCGAAAACATCCGGCGATTTGATAATTCTAATCTTTTATACTATTCTTTTGGTGATCCCATGCTTCCTTTTCAACGCCCCTATTTCACTGTGGTGGGAAATTATTTAATCTGTGCCAATACTATCAGCACTTTGCAACAGTTTAGAAAACAATATACAGAAAAACAACTATTAACGAATACCATACCTTTTATAGAGTTCAGTAAGCTACAGTCCAATAAATCTAACGTAACATTCTTTCTTCAAAACGAAAATGCAAAATCGAACTTAACCCGCACACTGAAACCTTTATTTGGAAAAGCCTACACAGATACGATGAATTTTGATTTCAAAAATTTTTACGGGCTTTCTTATCAACTAACGGGATACAATGGGAGTTTTTACAGTAATTTCAGTGCGAAATATATATCACCCGAAAGCGCCGCTGTGCAAGCAGAGTGGGATGCCAACCTAAGCAGTGAAATAAGTTATGCTCCCACCGTATGGAAATATAACGACACTACAAATTTTGTTATAACACAAGACAAAAGTGATAGAATATATGCTTTTTCTACGGAAGGCAAGGAGCTTTGGAGAAACACCTTATCGGGTAAAATTCAGGGAGAGATCAGACAACTATCAGATAACAGTATCCTATTTAATACTACCGAAAGGCTATACCGATTTATGCCAAATGGCTCCTCCTTTACAGGCTTTCCAATTGTGCTTCCTTTTACCGCCACTGATGGATCAACTTTTTATGATATAGAGGGAAATAATGCCAAGATCTTTATTCCAGCGGGTCAACATATTTTAGCTTTCGATAAAAGTGGGAAAGAATTGAAAGAATGGCACAACAAGACAGTAGACAGTCCGATTTTATATGATTTAAAATGTGCTTTACTGGATGATTTCAACTATATTATTGCGCTTACCAAAAGTGGTGAGATTCATTTATTCAATCATAATGGAAGCTTAGTGTCTGTAATGAATTCCGAAAAGAAAAGCGAATTCAAAAACACATTTGGCGTAGAAATAACTCCCGGTGATCCCGCTGCTTCAAGAATAATAACAACGGATACCAGTGGAATGCTGATAAGCACTTATTTTGACAAGAAACAAAGCCAGACAAGTTTAGGCAACTGGTCTGAAAATCATTTCTTTACAACCAGAAACGTGCAAGGAGACAGCATACCCGAGCTTATTTTTACAGATAAGAATCAATTGTACACCTATTCCAGCAAAGACAGCTCGCTGTTGTTCAATCACACTTTTAATAGTGCCATTTCTGCTTCTCCTCTATTCTTTCCAAGTGAGAACAAACGTTTTACATTGGGCATAGCAACAGATGCCAAACTGCTATATGCTTTTGAAACGGATGGTTCTATTGTAAAAGGCTTTCCTATAGAAGGATACCCTGCCTTCTATTATGGGAAGCTAAAAAACAATGGGCATCGATATTTACTGCTTAGCAAAGATGGACGCACCTTATCTGCCTATAAATTGGATTGATCTCTCAACAACCGCTTAGGCGTTGTGGGTACAAAATCTTTTAGATAAAATGGTTCGAAATAAGCAACATCTTCAAATTCACTCGCGGAAAAATGCAAGAAAGCTTGCTTAATAAGGTATCTGGCAGAATTCTTAAATCCTTTATGGACAATTACAGAAGAGTTTTTTGAAAACAGGTCAGCGAACTTATCTGCACCTTCTCCAAATAAAACTACAGCCTGCTTTTGAGTAATTTTTTCAAAGGATTCTCCCTCAATAATACGCGCAGCCACCGGTTCCAGCTGCTGTTGGCGGCCATTATAAACAGCAGAGTAAACTTCCATCCGTCTGGCATCAATCATCGGACAAAACAGCAATTCGGAAGTATACCCCTCCGAATGGGACATTATAAAACCGCTTACCATTGCATCAAGTGTGTGAACCGATATCAACGGAATATCCAATGCATAACAAATACCTTTTGCTACCGATACGCCTATCCGTAATCCGGTATAAGAACCCGGCCCTTTGCTAACTGCTACAGCATGTAGATCGTCCATTTGGCAATTCGCTTCATCAAGCACTTCCTGAATAAATACCGTTAACTTAGAAGCATGAATATTGGCTTCATCATGATCTTTATAGGCTACTAAAATCCCGTTGCTACTCAAGGCTACAGAACATACTGGTGTGGCCGTTTCTATATGTAAAATATTCATATCACTCATAGATTAATCATTAACAATCGAGCTCAACCCACTTAAATACGACCTATATATCCGTCTTAAACAGCTGAAATCAGTGCTGGCCTCCTAATGCTGGATATACATACTGCATTAAGGCACCGGATCATGTCCATGTCCGCCCCAAGGATGGCAACGCCCTATGCGTTTTAATGTCAGCCAACCGCCCTTGAATGGTCCGTATTTTTTTATAGCCTCTACACCATATTGGGAACAAGTAGGCGTATATCTACAACTCCCGGGAAATAAAGGAGAAATCAATAGTTGATATACTTTAATCAATAAAAGAAACAACCAACCGAATAACGATTTAATCCCCTTGTTCCAAATATAGCTTAGTATATTCATGTTGAAATTTTATAAAGACGCTATTCATTTTGTTAAAGATAACATCATAATCGAGAATTTCCTTTCCAATATACTGGATAGCCAATAAAACTTCCGTTTGATTATTCAATAAAAAAGTATGTAACAATTGATGCTTCTGTAACCGATAAGCCTCCCTTATTCTCCTCTTTAAAAGATTACGGTCTACTGCCTTTTTGAAACGACGTTTAGGCACCGAAATAACAACTTGTGCAGGAGATGGAAGCTGCTGGCTTTTTACAAAAGATATCCTATAGGGATATAAAACAAAAGAAGAACCACTTTGAAAAAGGTTCGTTAAAAACCTTTTATTACAAAGTCGTTCTTCTTTTTTAAAAGTATATTTAACCATATGTACCTTCGCTATAATATCTATTAAGAAACCTGCACCGGCTTCGGAGACATAAAACTAGGCACCGGAAAAATAAAACTTATGCTTTGTGACGGCGCTCGTCAGCAACAGTTAATTTTTTTCTGCCTTTTGCTCTTCTTGAAGCTAATACCCTACGGCCATTAGCGGTAGCCATACGCTCTCTGAAACCATGTTTATTTCTTCTTTTACGCTGCGAAGGTTGAAATGTTCTTTTCATTACTTTAAATTTTATATTTTGCGGCCATCCTTCGATCAAAAGATAAAAGGAAAGACATACTGTAAACGATCTATTGTCCTAAAAAACAGGAATGCAAAGGTAAGGCTTATTCCTTAATTATCAAAATACATAAACTTTTTTTTATACGGCCGTTTGGTACATATCAATTTAAAGGCCTCTTCTGACTTTCTTGCACTTTTGCCAAGCATTCACAAAAACAATAGCCTTCAAAAGATTTTTTAGGCAATTACCTAGAAAAAATTCACTAAAAAGGCAACACTTTAGAATCATTCTAATTAAATTTATCCCCATGAAAACACTTATTTACCTTTTAAGAACATACGGACGCTGTCTTTTTGCTATTCTTTTCACAGTTCCATATGTATCCATAGCCCAAGATACAGCAGCGTACAATTACAAAGTATTTGATTCAAAAGCAAATAAAGAAATATCTTTAGAACAACTATCAAAAAAACTAAAGAAAATAGACGTAGCTTTTTTTGGGGAGGAACACAATGATTCGATCGGTCACGTACTCGAATATGACTTACTGGATCTAATGGTGAGTCGATTTAGAGAAGTAGCACTTTCTATGGAAATGTTCCAAAGTGATGTACAGCTAATTCTTGATGAATACCTACAGAATCTAATAACTGAAAAAAATTTCGCAAAGGATGCCAAGCTCTGGAACAACTATAAAGATTATGAAAGGCTGATTGATTATGCTAAAAAACATAATTTAACCGTATTGGCAGCCAATGCGCCCAGTAGGTACACGAATAGGGTTACCCAAAACGGACTGGAGAGTTTAACGGATCTAAGTGACGCGGCTAAGGTGCTCATCGCGCCATTGCCTATAGACACTTTGAGTGGTCGTTATTACGAAAAATTCACAGAACTGATGGGTGGGCATCAGCGTTTGCACAATCTAAATATGTATCAGAGCCAAAATCTTTGGGATGCCACCATGGCCTACAGAATTAGTCAACTAAGCAAGAAAAAACAGAAAATTCTTCATATCAACGGACGCTTCCATAGCGATGAAAAATTAGGCACTTATCAACAGCTACGGAAATATTCACCAGAGCTGAAGTTAACCAACATCTCGTGTTTTGCAGTGAATGATTTAGATCGACCTGACTGGGAGAATCTAAAAGCCTTAGCAGACTTCATTATCATCACCAAACAGGGAATGAATGTGGTCAACGAAATCAACGAAAAATAAATCAGCTAAAAGGCTGTCGGGGTAAATCTGCCGACAGCCTCATTATAATATCGTACTACTAAAAAACTTAATTTTTAGCTCTTAATGCGTCTCTTATTTCCGTCAGAAGCACCTCTTCTTTACTTGGTGCAGGTGGAGCTGCTGGAACCTCTTCTACCTTTTTCTTATTAAGGTTATTAAGGCCCTTAATGATAAGGAATAATGCAAACGCTATAATAATAAAGGAAATCACCTGTGATATAAAATTCCCATATTTAATAGCGGTCCCCGGAATAACTAAATCTGCTAAATTGTCCAAATTCGCTGCTTCTAATGCTGGTGTCAATATAGCTGGAGTGATAATGTCTTCCACCAAGGAGGTGACTATCCTTCCAAAAGCCCCGCCAATGATAACACCGACAGCTAGATCAACAACATTGCCACGCATGGCAAATTCTTTAAATTCTTTTGCGAAACCCATATAGTTTTTTTTAGTATAACATTATTTTGTAACACTAAAGTAAATATTTTTGTTCATTCAATTAAAAATTAAATGCATAAATAGCATTTTTAGTAGAACCGCAATTAGGCTATTAGCCTAAAAAATCAGTACTTTTGCAGCACGGCACTATCGTCATTTTGGTTGAATTAATAAGGTGCCATTTAACTAGAATATGCTAAAACAAAGTTTACAGCAAAAATTACTTCAGAAATTATCACCCCAGCAAATTCAATTTATAAAATTGCTGCAGGTGCCAACGGTCTCACTTGATACACGCATAAAGGAAGAACTGGAAGAAAATCCAGCACTAGAAGATATGAGTTTGACCAATATGAATGAACCTACGGAAGAATATCCAGACAAAGACCCTGAGGATAATTTTAATGAAGATGATCAATCTGGTGAGGGAGATGAGTTTAACGTGGATGACTACCTTCAAGACGATGATGTAAGCGATTATGGCAGCAGCATTAACAATAATAATGATGATGATGAAGATAGGAAAGAAATGCCTATCGCCATTCAGAATTCATTTTTTGAGAATCTTCAACAGCAATTAGATTTATTAGCTCTAAACGATAAAGATTTCTTGATTGGCCAGCAAGTAATAGGCAGCCTGGACGATGACGGCTATTTAAGGAGGCCTATTTTGTCTTTAATCGACGATCTGGCTTTCTCCCAGAATGTATTGGCTTCAGAAGAAGAAGTAGAAGAAATCTTAAAAGTTATCCAAACTTTTGACCCAGCGGGAGTAGCAGCACGTGATTTGCAGGAATGCCTTTTAATACAGCTACGTAAAAAAGATCAGGATAACCCCGTTATAAAAGAAGCTATCCTAGTCGTTGAAAATTACTTGGAAGAATTTACGAGAAAACATTACGACAAACTAGAAAAAGCGTTAAACATCAATTCGGAAGAGCTTAAAAAGATTGTTGATGAAATTTTAAAATTGAACCCAAAACCTGGCGATTCGGGCACCACTTCGGAAAAACAGCTTCATATTATTCCGGATTTTCACATTTCCAATAACGATGGTGTACTCATACTTACCTTAAACGCACAGAACGCACCCGAACTCCGTGTAAGTCGCTCCTATCAAGAAATGTTTGACCATTACGACAAGGCCTCTCAGAAAGACAAAAAAATGAAAGAGGCCGTGCAATTTGTTAAACAGAAACTCGACTCCGCGAAATGGTTTATTGACGCTATTAAACAACGTCAGCAAACGCTGTTAAAAACGATGAATGCCATCATGAATTATCAATACAATTATTTTCTTACAGGTGACGAGAGGAATCTTAGACCTATGATCTTAAAAGATATTGCGGATAAAATTGATATGGACATCTCAACCGTTTCCAGGGTAGCGAACTCCAAATACGTACAAACTGAATTTGGTACATTTTTATTGAAATCTTTTTTCTCTGAAGCCATTCAAACAGATAGTGGAGAAGAAGTATCTAACAAAGAAGTTAAAAAAATTCTAGAGGAATGTATAGCTAACGAAGAGAAAAGAAAACCTTTGGCAGATGAGAAATTAACAGAAATTCTAAAGGAGAAGGGTTACACCATTGCCCGACGTACGGTAGCTAAATACCGCGAAGCCATGAACATACCAGTGGCCCGTTTACGCAAAAAACTATAAATACAGGGAGTAAACATTCTATACGTAAATATTGTTAATAGCGTTTAAACTAATTATCAAAAAGCATCAAAATCGGAAATAAAGCTATGTCTAAAGTAAAAATTGGAACGGTTCAGATGAGCTGTGTAGCCGACAAGGCCACCAATCTTAAAAAAGCTATTGAACAGGTTAAAGAAGCAGCGAAAAAGGGGGCTCAGATTATTTGCTTGCAGGAGTTGTTCACTTCTCTTTATTTTTGTGATGAAGAGAACTATGACAACTTTGCCTTAGCAGAATCCATACCGGGACCTTCTACAGACGAATTAAGCAAAGTCGCCTCTGCATATAATGTCGTGATAATAGCGTCTCTCTTCGAAAAAAGGACACAAGGACTTTATCATAATACAACGGCTGTCATTGACGCCGACGGCACCTATTTGGGTAAATATAGAAAAATGCACATTCCCGATGACCCAGGATTTTACGAAAAATTCTATTTTACACCTGGAGATTTGGGCTATAAGGTATTTAAAACAAAATTTGCAACAATTGGCGTGTTGATATGTTGGGATCAATGGTATCCGGAAGCAGCTAGAATTACCGCACTAATGGGAGCCGATATTTTGTTTTATCCAACAGCAATCGGCTGGGCCCTCACACAAGATGCAGGTACTAATACCGAACAGTATGAGGCCTGGCAAACTATTCAGCGTTCACATGCCGTTGCCAACGGTATTCCGGTAGTTTCTATCAACCGTGTGGGTGTAGAGGCAGGGGTTCGTTTTTGGGGTGGTTCCTTTATTGCCAATGCTTTTGGAGCACTCATCTATAAAGCATCGCATGATGAGGAAGAGACAGTTGTTACAGAAGTAAATCTCGAACAGTCAGATTACTATAGATCGCATTGGCCGTTTCTACGCGACAGAAGAATAGAAAGTTACCAACCGATCACCAAAAGATTTATTGACGAAGAATAACATGGTATTTCCTAAAGATAGAGGATATTTCTTTCCTGCAGAATGGCATAAACATCGTGCTACTTGGCTCAGCTGGCCACACAAAGAGGCTAGCTGGCCTGGAAAATTAGAAAGTATTTATACTCCTTATAGCACATTTATAAAAACTGTTTCCGCGGGAGAAACGATTTGCATCAATATATCGAATGAACAAATGGAACGTCAGGCTACTGAGTATCTCATCAAAGCTGGAGTTAACATGGAGAAGATCGTATTCTACAAACATCCAACAAACGATGCATGGTGCAGAGATCATGGTCCCGCTTTCCTAATTAATCCGCATGCCAATATGCCGAAAATAATTATTGATTGGGGATATAATGCCTGGGGAGACAAATATCCTCCCTACGATCTCGATGATGTCATTCCAACAAAAATTGGTAAATCCCTTGGTATCCCAGTAGTAAATGCTCCCATCGTAATGGAAGGTGGCTCAGTAGACTTTAACGGGAAAGGCACGGTATTAACCACAACGTCCTGTTTGTTGAACCCAAACCGTAACCCCCACTTCAATCAGCAGCAAATTGAGGAGCACCTCTACAACTACTATGGTGTGGAACAGGTACTTTGGCTTGGAGACGGTATTGTAGGCGACGATACAGATGGACATATAGACGATATCACACGTTTTGTGAATGACACTACTGTAGTGACCGTTATAGAGGAGAATAAGAACGATGAAAATTATGCCCCTTTACAAGATAATCTTAATCTCCTTAAAGAGATGCGCTTGTTGAACGGTAAACAATTAGATATCATTGAACTTCCAATGCCCTCTGCTGTTATTCATGAAGACCAGAGACTTCCGGCTTCTTATGCCAATTTTTATATCAGCAATGCGGCAGTTGTAGTACCAACGTACCGCGATAAAAATGATCAGAGGGCTTTAGATATTCTCTCTTCCTGCTTCCCACACCATCAGGTAATAGGGATTGATAGCACTGATATTATTTGGGGACTAGGCAGTTGGCACTGCCTCAGCCAACAAGAACCCGAAGTTTAACGCGTATCATCGTTCAACAATAAACAATTAGAAGTTGTCCAAAAAGTTTCATTGACCGTCACCCTCTCCATTTCACTATACTACAGTTGAGGAGACGTGAAGAATTGTCTTTTTGGACACCCCTTTATTTCAATACATAAACATTCATTTTACCATCTTTTATACACGGTTTTAATTTTCTATTAAAAGTTCCATTTAAAATACCTAATTTGCTTCCGCATAAGAGCAGCTTAAAAATGAAAAGACGTATTTTTTTAAAGAACTCTTCGGGTTTATTAGCAGCAATGGCCGCAGCTCCTATATTAGCAGAAGCTGCCACTACAAACAAAAATATGGAACAAGAAAACAAGAAACAGGTCATCACACACTACGTACTGTTTTGGCTAAAAGAAGGGCTTTCTACACAAGAAATCAAAGATTTTACAGGCTTTTTTAAAGAATTACGAAAGGTCCCGAACATTAAATCGTTGCATTATGGACCAGCCGCTCAAAGTACACCAAGAGATGTGGTAGATAATAGCTTCACCTACAATCTACTTGTTTATTTCAACACATTGGAAGACTTGGAAACCTATGGCACACACCCTATTCATCTTCAAGCAATTGAACGCTATAGCAAATACTGGACGAAGGTAGTGGTACACGATTCGTCTCTGCAATAGCGCTTCATTTTTTTTGTCGGATATTATATTTTTATGTACCTTTGTCCCTCGTGAAAATTGAAGTAATGAGCTTCATGCCCCAACTAAATTTTACCGGATTTTTTTCGGCATATCTATTATTTTTCATTCATTTTATAAAATCATCGGCCTTTAAGGGCCGTTCTTTTTATATAGAAGGATGTATAAACAAAAAACATAAAATCAGCATATAAAAAATGAGTAATTACACCAAACTGCCTGCAATTTTACTTCTAGAAGATGGCACAGTTTATTATGGTAAAGCTGCCGGAAAGATTGGCACCACCACCGGGGAAATCTGCTTTAATACAGGAATGACTGGGTACCAGGAAATATTTACAGACCCTTCATACTTTGGCCAGATCATGGTAACGACCAATGCGCACATTGGAAACTATGGAACCTCTGATCAGGAAATTGAATCGAATCAAATTCAGATTGCGGGCCTTGTTTGTAAAAACTATAGCGCTCCCTATAGTCGTAAAATGGCCGACGCCTCCATCCAAAATTATTTCGAAAAAGGTAATCTTATTGGCATATCTGATGTAGACACTCGTTCTCTGGTTAGGCATATTCGCGACAAAGGAGCCATGAATGCTATTATTTCTTCCGAAATTCTAGATATCGAAATACTAAAGGCAAAATTAAAGGAAGTTCCTTCAATGGATGGGCTCGAGCTTTCTTCCAAAGTAAGCACGCAATATCCTTATTATTTTGGCAACGAAAATGCCCGCTATCGTGTGGCTGTACTTGATTTAGGAGTAAAGAAAAATATTCTACGCAATTTTAGTGATAGAGATGTATATGTGAAGGTATTTCCTGCCAAAACCACTTTCCATGACATGGAACAATGGACACCCGACGGCTATTTCATCTCCAACGGCCCGGGGGATCCTTCCGCGATGCCATATGCACTAGAAACAGTAAAAGACATTTTAAAAGCGGAAAAACCCATGTTCGGAATTTGCCTTGGCCACCAACTATTAGCCTTGGCGAATGACATCAGAACACAGAAAATGTTTAATGGTCATCGAGGTATTAATCATCCTGTAAAAAACATCATCGATGATAGATGCGAAATAACCAGTCAAAATCACGGATTTGGGGTGGTAGCAGAGGATGTGAGGAATTCGGATTTGGTGGAAATAACACATATCAATCTCAATGACAAATCTATCGAAGGTATACGTGTAAAAGGCAAAAAAGCGTTTTCAGTGCAATATCACCCAGAAGCATCTCCTGGACCTCATGACTCAAGATACCTTTTTGATGACTTTACTGCCATGTTGGTATTATAAAAATCAAGAATATTTAATACGCTTAATTTTGGTATTTAGCTGGAAAAGAATATATTTGAAATAGATTAAGCTTTGTGTATAAAACACACGAAGCTTCTATCAAACCCATATTAAAAACTGTTCAAAAAATGAGTTTAATTATTGATGTACATGCGCGGCAAATTTTGGATTCGCGTGGAAACCCAACGGTAGAAGTAGATGTTACTACCGAAAATGGCTTTGTTGGACGTGCTGCGGTGCCTTCAGGCGCTTCTACAGGCGTACATGAAGCGGTAGAATTGCGTGATGGCGACAAGTCTAAATTTTTAGGCAAAGGCGTTTTAAAAGCCGTAGAAAACGTAAATACAAAAATAGCCAAAGCAATTGAAGGTATTGACGTATTTGAACAAAATGCTATAGACAAAATCATGCAAGAGTTAGACGGCTCTGAAAATAAAGGTAATCTAGGTGCAAATGCAATTTTGGGCGTATCTCTTGCTGTGGCAAAAGCCGCTGCTCAAGAAAGTCGCCAGCCTCTATACCGTTATATTGGCGGTGTTAATGCCAACACGCTACCAATCCCCATGATGAATATCATCAATGGTGGTTCACATTCGGATGCTCCGATCGCCTTCCAGGAGTTTATGATCATGCCGGTAGGCGCACCTTCTTTTTCGGAAGCTTTACGCTGGGGTACTGAAGTGTTTCATAATTTAAAGGCACTATTACATGATAGAGGATTATCTACCGCTGTAGGTGACGAAGGTGGCTTTGCTCCTACTTTTGAGGGCACGGAAGATGCGCTTGACACTGTTTTAAAAGCAATTGAGAAGGCTGGATATACACCAGGCGAACAAATCTGCCTGGCGCTAGACTGTGCTTCATCTGAGTTTTATAAGGACGGTAAATACGACTATACTAAATTTGAAGGCGATAAAGGTGCCATACGGAGCAGCGCCGAACAAGCAGATTATTTAGCACAGTTAACCGAAAAATATCCTATCATTTCGATCGAAGACGGCATGGCTGAAGACGATTGGAACGGTTGGAAATTATTAACGGAGAAAATAGGAACTAGCGTACAATTGGTAGGTGATGATTTGTTTGTTACAAACGTTAAACGCTTACAACAAGGTATTGACAATGATACGGCGAACTCCATCTTAGTTAAAGTAAACCAAATTGGTTCATTGACAGAAACGATTGATGCGGTAACATTAGCACAAACCAATGGTTATACTTCAGTGATGTCTCATCGTTCGGGTGAAACCGAAGATAATACAATAGCTGATCTAGCTGTTGCACTAAACTGCGGTCAAATCAAAACCGGTTCTGCTTCCCGTTCTGATAGAATGGCAAAATATAATCAGTTGTTGCGCATCGAAGAAGAATTAGGCGATAATGCAAAGTTTTTAGGAAAAAACTTCAAATACGCTAAGTAAGCATTCACATAACAACAGAAAACCTGCCAGTTAATTACTCGCAGGTTTTTTTTTGTTTCTCCATGAAAATTATTTAGGTTTGTATGCATGGTAAGAAACATCTTCAACATAGCTAAGAACAAGTATACAATTGCCACTATCGCTTTCCTAGTTTGGATGCTTTTTTTTGACCGAAACGACCTTACCTCACAATATAAATACCAAACACAGTTAAAAAAATTAAAACAGGAAAAAGAGTTTTACATTAAAGAAACGGCCATCGCTAAAACGGATCTCGAGGAGCTTACATCTAATCTCGCACGTTTGCAGAAGTTTGCGCGAGAAAAGTATTTTATGAAAAAAGAAAACGAAGACGTTTTTGTAATTGAAAAGCAGTAAGTAAAAATTTACTCACCGCTTCTTTCTTTTTAATGCTGAATCTCTACAACATTCCACCACAAACGGAAATCACCTGTCCATTGATATAAGAAGACAGATCTGAGCCTAAGAATAAACAGGCATTAGCCACATCTTCTGTCTCTCCTGCCCTTTTTAAAGGAATATTTGCTTCCCATCCTGCTACAACTTTAGGATCTAATACATCCGTCATTTCCGTACGAATAAATCCGGGAGCCACCACGTTTGTTCTAATATTACGAGACCCCAGTTCTTTGGCAACCGATTTAGAAAAGCCCACAATACCTGCCTTCGAAGCGGCATAATTAGCTTGCCCGGCATTTCCTTGCACACCTACTACAGAACTCATATTAATGATCGATCCCTTTCTCGCTTTCATCATTACTTTTGAAACAGCTTTCGTAATATTGAATACAGATTTTAAATTAATATTGATCACATCATCCCACTGCTGCTCTGTCATACGCATCAATAGCCCGTCTTTGGTAATACCGGCATTGTTAACGACAATATCTATTGTACCGAAATCTTTAACAATATCATTTATTAACTGCTCGGCTTCGTCAAACTTAGAAGCATCAGACCGATATCCTTTGACTTTTGTGCCAAAAGACTGGAGTTCCTGTTCAAGTGCCTCCCCTTTTTCAACGGACGACAAATACGTAAAAGCTACATTAGCCCCCTGCTCCGCGAATTTTTCAGCTATTTTCCTACCTATACCTTTAGATGCACCCGTTACAAGTGCCGTTTTTCCTTCAAGCAATTTCATTCCTTATCCTGATTAAATTTTAAAGGCTAAAAATAACATATTCTGCAAGAACTCTGAAATTAAATAAGTCATTAGTCACCCATCATCGGGCACCCGCTTCAAGGTTTTGCAAAATGCCGACTCACGAACACATTGGCCCAATCAGCTAATCATCTGATAGGCTCCCGGGGTAATCCCCTCGTGTTTTTTAAATATACGATTGAAATAATTTAAGCTGTTAAATCCAGCAGCAAAACAGGCTTCTTTTATAGAGCTATGAGGATTAGAAAGATACTTTTTTGCTAAGCGTATACGTTCGCGGATAACAAATTCAACCGGACTTATGCCCAACTCTTGCTTAAAGACCCGAAAAAAAACAGGCTTACTCATCCCTATCTTCGAACAGAGATGATCAATATGCAGTTTTTCAGCTATATGTGTCCGTATGTATTCAACAATAAATCCCATCCTTCCTCCATTTGAAAGTTTAATATTGTTCTCTAAAACCGCGAAATGTTGTGTTTGCATAATGCGTATCAACAACTCCTTCAGCGTTAAATCAGCTAAAATATCCTTATGTATTTCATCGCTCGTTCCTATGGCAATTAACTTATTAATGGAGCTTGATAAGGAAACATTATTTAGAAAATGATAATTATCAAAATCCAGCTTCCATAGTTTATTTTCTTCAAGTGGGTGATGCTCATTAAGGTAATCAATAGTATTGATAATCTGCTGCCTATCAATAGCTAGAGCAGTACATTGAGTTGGTTGCTCTAAACTAGCGATTGGAAAGTCTATGAGCATTTGAATATTGGGCGGAACGATCAGCGTTTCACCAGGTAGATAGTCAAAACCAGGTTCATTAAAAAGATGCATGACCTTTTTACCCCGGAGCATATTCGTAACAACGAAATCATCAAATCTAAGTGAAACTTGATTGCTTATTTGATATGTCTCAAACACATTAAGCTCACAATTATTTAAGGTATAAGCCCTTCTGTTCTCAACAACTGTTTTTAATTCTCGTTCCTTGCTAAGACGCATAGGAGTCAATACCTTTCTTGTTGCCATCGCTTATAATTTGGTTGCCTTATCAAATTTACTCAATTTCATGCTAAAAACAAATTGCACCTCAATGGATAGTATTGTCCTATATTATGAGAGGATAGTGCAAAAAGAATATTATCAGAATACCGACTTTTGGTTTATCTAGCTAATCAAAAACTACCATTAAACTATTAAATTTTATGGCACGCATAGAAAAACCAAAATTCAAAGAACGATATGACAACTTTATTGATGGCAAATTTGTTCCACCCGTTCATGGAAAATATTTTGACAACATCTCTCCTATTGATGGTCAAGTCTTTACACAAGCGGCACGTTCTAGTAAAGAAGATGTTGAATTAGCTTTAGATGCTGCACATCATGCATTTAAAACCTGGAAAAAAACATCTGCAACAGAAAGGAGTAACCTATTACTCAAGATTGCTCAAAAAATTGAAGATAATTTAGAATATTTGGCCGCAGTAGAAACGGTAGATAACGGGAAAGCTATTCGAGAAACGTTAAATGCCGATTTACCTTTGGTAGTTGATCATTTTAGATACTTCGCTGGCGCCATCCGTGCGGATGAAGGCTCTATATCAGAGCATGATGAAAACACCGTTTGTATGAATATACATGAGCCCATAGGGGTAGTAGGTCAAATTATTCCCTGGAATTTCCCCTTACTAATGGCTACATGGAAAATCGCTCCTGCCCTTGCCGCTGGGTGCTGTACGGTGGTAAAACCGGCAGAACAAACCCCCATTTCTATTCTAGTTCTCATGGAACTTATTGGCCAGCTGTTACCTCCTGGAGTGCTCAACGTTGTTAATGGTTATGGTATTGAAGTTGGAAAACCACTTGCTTCATCATCTAAAATAGCTAAAGTCGCCTTCACTGGTAGCACTACATCTGGGCGACTCATCATGCAATACGCCGCTGAAAACATCATCCCTTCCACCATGGAGTTGGGTGGAAAATCACCCAATATATTTTTCAAATCAGTGGCTGATGCAGACGACGATTATTTAGACAAGGCAGTAGAAGGTGCAGTATTATTCGCATTAAATCAAGGAGAAGTTTGTACGTGTCCATCCAGAATATTGATTCAGGAAGATATATATGATCAGCTCATGCCGAAGATCATTGACCGCACAAAAGCCATCAAAACTGGTCATCCACTAGATACAGACAGCATGATGGGGGCACAAGCGTCTAATGAGCAGTTTGAGAAAATCAAGTCATACCTTGAAATAGGTAAACAGGAAGGTGCAGAAGTTTTGTTAGGCGGAGAGGTCAATCAATTACCTGATGAATTGGGCGGTGGTTACTATATCAAACCTACCATTTTTAAGGGTCACAATAAAATGCGGATTTTTCAAGAGGAAATCTTTGGTCCTGTTGTATGTGTCACTACTTTCAAAACAGTAGAGGAAGCTGTCGAAATAGCGAATGACACCTTATATGGACTGGGAGCAGGCGTTTGGACACGTGATGCACATGAACTATACCAAGTTCCAAGGGCTATTCAAGCTGGCCGCATCTGGGTCAATCAATACCACAGCTATCCAGCTCATGCTCCCTTTGGTGGATATAAGAAATCTGGCTTTGGCCGCGAAAATCATAAAATGATGTTAGATCACTATAGGCAAACAAAAAATATGCTGATTTCCTATAGCAAACAAAAATTGGGCTTCTTTTAAAAAAGAAGAAGGTGTCTAAAAAGCCCATTGCCGTCATATCGAGTGTAGCGTAGCGAAACCGAGATATCTGTTAATGAATCAATTGCAAATTAACGATTTAACTTCGTTGAGCCTTCGGGTTCTCCGCTCCATTTCATTACGGTCGAAATGACGACTTTTTAGACACCTTCTTTCTATAAATTTTTTCTACTATGACTCCCCGTATATTAATTACTGAAAATGCAAAAGAAATTGTTGAACGATTAAAGGCCGAGTACGGTCCTTTGATGTTTCACCAAAGTGGCGGATGTTGTGAGGGATCTTATCCACACTGTTTTGAAGTTGGAGGGTTTCTCATCGGCTCTAATGATGTTTGCTTAGGGGAAATAGCAGGCTGCAAGTTTTACATCGCAAAAGATCAATTTGAATATTGGAAACACACACAATTAACATTGGATGTTGTTGCTGGAAGAGGCGCTTCTTTTTCACTCGAGAGCACCCTCGATATGGGTTTCATTGTCCGTTCAAGAATCTTTACAGAGGAGGAGCTAAAAGATTTATCCTCTTTGGTTAGTTAAATTTGGATGAGGAGAAAACAACCTTATTAGAAATCTATTGTGACCCCTTATTCAACTGAAAACGATTTAATCAATCCAATCAGTCCAAAACAGGAACGGGATTTTTATCTACGTCAATCGCCACAAACGTAAATGTTCCTTTGATAGCCAATTCCCTATGTTCCTCGTACATCTGTTCCACATAAATTTCCACTCCTATCTTTAGACTGGTACGTCCAATACTTTCTACCCGTCCTATTAACTCAACTATTGTTCCTGCTGGTATAGGTTTTGTAAAGTCAATTCTGTCAGATGAAACGGTAACCAACCTTTTTCTACAAAACCGCGTACCTGTAATAAATGCCACCTCATCCATCAAAGCCATGGCAGTGCCTCCATAAAGGGTATCGTAATGATTAGTTGTATTAGGAAAAACCGCTTTGAATATGCGTGTTTCCGCTTGTATTATTTTTTCATCTAGTGTCATTATAAATCGGCCTCCTGTATATACTCTTCTTTTAACGCTATCAAGCATTGTGCACATAAACATCCATCATGTAACTCGCTAATATATTGCATCTCATTAACCGATAGTTCCACCACACTACACTGGCATTTTGCATAAGCATTCGCACGGCATTCTATAGATACTCCGCACCGTTCACAAGTAACAATTTCATGTTTTATATATAGCACGTCCTTCAAATCAGCCGCAAAATAGATAAAATTTCAGTTAATTTTTGGTCATAAAATTTCGGAGCATAAAAAAACCTTCTGAGATGGCTTCTCAGAAGGTCCAGTAAAAAATTATGAACACAAAATTATGATCCACAGGAAACACAACCCTCTTCCATTGTACAAACGGCACCAGTAGGTATATCATCAGCCACCGATTCGATTTTAGCCGGAATAACCGGCTCCATATTCTTTCCACCCTGATTCTCTACTGTAAATTTCACTGCTTGTGTAGCAGCCTGTGTACGCAGATAGTACATACCAGTTTTTAACCCCTTTTTCCAAGCATAGAAATGCATAGAGGTAAGTTTAGCTGTTGTAGGTGCATTCACAAAAAGATTCAGTGATTGCGACTGACAGATAAAGGCACCGCGATCTGCAGCCATATCTATAATATTTCGCATTTTTATTTCCCAAACCGTTTTGTATAATTCTTTAATTTCAGCTGGAATTTCAGGTATGTCTTGAATGGACCCATTCGCCCCTATAATGCGGTTCTTCATATCATTATTCCACAAGCCTAGCTCCACCAAATCGCGCAATAGATGTTTGTTTACAATCACAAACTCTCCACTTAATACTCTTCTGGTGTAAATATTGGAAGTGTAGGGCTCAAAACACTCGTTATTTCCAAGAATTTGAGAGGTAGAGGCTGTAGGCATAGGCGCAACTAGCAAAGAATTTCTTACGCCATATTTTTTCACATCCTTTCTTAACGCATCCCAGTTCCACCTTCCACTATCCGGTTTCACATTCCATAAATCGAATTGGAATTTTCCTTCAGACAAGGGAGACCCCTTAAAACTTTCATACGCACCTTCTTTGATTGCCAAATCTTTAGAAGCCGTCATTGCCGCAAAATAAATGGTTTCAAAGATATCTTTATTAAGCTGTTTAGCTTCATCACTTTCAAAAGGCATACGCATTAAAATAAATGTGTCAGCCAAGCCCTGGACGCCCAAACCAACTGGTCGATGACGCAAGTTAGAATTTCTTGCCTCTTCAACAGGATAATAATTATGATCGATAATACGATTCAAATTAATGGTTACCTGATAAGTGATATCAAACAGTTTTTGATGATCAAATTGACCATTTTCCACGTACCGAGGCAATGCTAAGGAAGCAAGATTACAAACAGCTACCTCATCAGGAGCGGTATATTCAATAATTTCCGTACATAAATTGGAACTCTTTATCGTCCCCAGATTTTGCTGATTCGATTTTCCATTTGCAGCATCCTTATACAACAAATAAGGAGTACCGGTTTCTATCTGTGCATCCAATATTGCAAACCACAAATCTTGCGCCTTTACCACTTTCCTCGCCCTTCCTTCACCTTCATATTGTTCATACAATTTTTCAAAGGCCGCGCCATGGCATTCAGCTAAACCCGGTGCTTCATCGGGAGAAAACAGACTCCAATCAGCGTTATCTTCCACACGCTTCATAAACAGATCGGACACCCATAGTGCTAGAAATAAGTCTCTTGCCCGTAGCTCTTCTTTTCCGTGATTTTTCCTGAGATCTATAAAATCATAAACATCCGCGTGCCAAGGTTCTAAGTAGATGGCAAAAGCACCCTTTCTTTTCCCTCCACCCTGGTCAACATATCGAGCAGTATCATTGAACACCCTCAACATCGGAATGATACCATTGCTCGTGCCGTTGGTACCACTTATATACGCGCCTGTAGCCCTTACATTGTGTATGCTTAACCCTATCCCCCCCGCGCTCTGTGAGATTTTGGCTGTTTGTTTTAACGTATCATAGATGCCTGCAATACTATCGTCTTTCATTGTTAACAAAAAACAAGAAGACATTTGTGGTTTAGGCGTGCCCGCATTAAATAAAGTTGGCGTAGCATGCGTAAACCAGCGTTCGCTCAGTAAATCGTATGTTTTAATTACACTTTCGATATCCTCCTTATGTATTCCCACTGCTACACGCATAAATAAATGCTGTGGTCTCTCCGCAATTTTGCCATTCAGTTTAAGCAAGTAAGATTTTTCCAATGTTTTAAAACCAAAATAGTCAAAACTAAAATCGCGATCGTATATTATTTGACTATCTAGCGTCTCAGCATTGGCCAATATCACCTCATACACGTCATCCGCAATCAATGGCGCATCCTTGCCCGTTTTCGGGTCGACATAATTGTACAGCAAAGACATCGTCTCTGAAAATGATTTTACTGTGTTTTTATGTAGATTGGAAACTGCAATTCTCGATGCTAATAAAGCATAATCTGGGTGTTTGGTAGTTAAAGAAGCGGCAGTCTCAGCTGCTAAATTATCTAATTCCGATGTAGTTACACCATCATATAGTCCCTCAATCACTTTTCGGGCAACATCTATCGAATCAACTAAGTCAGGATTTAAACCATAGCACAATTTTTCTATCCGTGCAGTAATTTTATCAAATTTTACGGACTCTGAACGTCCATCTCGCTTAATTACAAACATATTTTTAATATTTTAGATTAGATAATTATTAGACATTAACCGCTTACATCTTATCTACTTCCCCTTATTCTTGCTCTTTTTACCTTACTAAAAATCCTCATCTAATGAGAAGCTCGCTTTACCTTTTTCTCCCGTAACACCACTCTTCTGATAATCTCCAACACGTTTCTCAAAAAAGTTGGTTTTTCCTTGTAAAGATATCAGCTCCATGAAATCAAAAGGATTTGTTGCATTATAATACTTTTCATTTCCCAATTCTACCAACCATCTATCTGCTACAAATTCAATATACTGTTTCATTAAATCGGCATTCATACCTATCAATTTAACAGGCAGGGCATCCGTGATAAATTCCTTTTCAATTTCCACTGCATCAGTAATAATGCTCTGCACGTTTTCTTTTGGTAATTTACTTTGCAACATATTGTATAATAAACAAGCAAACTCACAGTGAAGCCCTTCATCTCTCGAAATAAGTTCATTACTAAAAGTTAAGCCCGGCATCAATCCTCGTTTTTTAAGCCAAAAAATGGAACAAAAGCTGCCCGAAAAGAAAATACCCTCTACGGCTGCAAAAGCCACCAAACGTTCAGCGAAAGACCCGTTATCAATCCATCGCAAAGCCCATTCTGCTTTTTTCTTTACACATGGAACTGTTTCAATTGCATGAAACAAACGATCTTTCTCCACAGGATCTTTCACATAAGTATCAATCAAAAGTGCATAGGTTTCAGAATGTATGTTTTCCATCGCAATTTGGAAACCGTAAAAACTCCTCGCTTCTGGCAATTGTACTTCACTCATAAAGTTAATCGCCAAATTTTCATTCACGATACCATCGCTAGCTGCGAAAAAAGCTAATACATGTGAGATAAAATGACGCTCTCCATCATTTAAATTAGCCCAATCCTTTAGATCTCCAGATAAATCAATTTCCTCAGCTGTCCAAAAACTTGCTTCGTGTTTTTTATACATATCCCAGATAGCGGGGTAATTAATCGGAAGGATGACAAATCGGTCTTTATTCTCTCTTAACAGTACTTCGTTTTCTTGGCTCATATTTTTATGTTTTTGTGTACAGATACAAACTAAATTAGACACTTCATCCTTACGGTCGATACTCAAAATGTATTGCACCGTTGAAAGAATATTTTTTATATAATTTGCTAATCACTTATTTGGGGAAGTATAATTCGTTGTACTCGGTTTCTGAGAATTACATAAATTTATTCGAAACCGCTAAAAATAGACACAAACTAATTTTGGATATGGAAAATTCAACTAAATAAAAGAACAAAAAACATTTTGATGAATCAGTATGTTTTTATTACAATAATCGCCAAATAAGTATATCAAAGAACAACACTCTTTGAATCTCTAACAAAGATAATCTTTGAAACCATCCTGTGTTACTCGAAGTTTTACACATCGTGTGAGTTATTCACAAAAACAATCTAAAAATCACAAAAAAATAATGGAACTACGTGTTTTTCATCGTCACATCAAGCAGTTATATCTATTCCAATTTTTTTTAACAACATAGAAGCATTAAAAATAGTGCAGGCTCCTCCTTTAAGTTTATAATCAAAAACCATTTCTCCATTGATTACTTGGATATCAAAATGATAGTTTTTCAGGTAACCACCGTGTTCCTGCTCTAATGTAGCCAATTGTAAATCGTGCGTCGCCACCATACCAACACCTTTATCTTTTATTAACTTCTCTATCACAGCCTTTGAACCGAGGTATTTATCTACTGAATTCGTTCCTCTCAACATCTCATCTACTAAAAAAAAAGTATTGCTTTGACTTACCACAATTTTCAGAATCATTTCCAATCTATTCAATTCTGCTTTAAAAGTGGACGTGCTCTCGTTTAGTGAATCTTTAATACGCATGTAGCTTACTACATGCATGACCGAAACTTCGAGCATATCTGCACAAACTGGTGCGCCACACAAGGCCAGCACGATATTGGCTCCTATCGTTCGCAAAAAAGTACTTTTGCCTGCCATATTAGATCCTGTGATGAGCGCTATCTGATGTTGTTCCAAAGCATAGTCATTCGCTATAGATACATCAGAAAAAATCAAGGGGTGACGGAGGGCCTTTGCTATAAAAGTATGCTGATCACCAGCAATGATAACTGGCCAAGACCAATCTGGGTTATTTATTTTTAGTAGCGCTAAGCTTATAAGGGCCTCTATCTGTGCAAGTTCATCAAAAACACCGTTTATCTCATATCGACGTTTTTGCCGCCATTTAATAATGGCGAAGACCTGCTTGAAGTCCCACAAAAAAAATCCGTTCAGAAAGGTCGAAACCAATACATTTAACCGGTAGTCTAACTTTTCGATCAGTTTTCCTAACTCACTTATACTACTGGAAATAGATTGATGCTTTTCCTTATGCACTCCTTTCACCAACAGCATATCTTTCATCATTTTGTTTTGCCATTGCCTATGCTCGATATTACCAAACACCCGAGCAAAACGTTGCAACAGATCTCCCATCTTTCCTATACCACTTGCTACTGCTGAAATTTTCCCTGCATACGCCATTGTCAGCAGAATATTCAATATCGCTAAAAAACCGGCTATTTTCAAAAAAGGCCCAGATATGAAATAAGCTATTATGACGGAGCAGAAAATTAACCAGGGACCTACTTTCACATAGCTGCGCAACACCTTATTCGCAAAATCATCATAAGGTTTATTCAAATAATCAACAAGAGTAGTCCTAAAATCGCTTTTTATTTTAAGACAAAAAATCAGTCTCCCCAAGGTGTCTAAACACCACAAGGGATCTTCTACCAATTCTTGGACGGCCAGCTGTTTTGACTGAATATCTCTTTGATCTGTAGCACCAGAAAACCACCCAGCTAGTGTCTTACGCCCCCCGATCGTGATCGTACGGTTTACCTTATGGTAGAGCGATCGCTGACCAAACACATCAAGATCTCCGCTGTAAGGATGCTTGTCGTTTACAAATTCTTCTCCAGCATCATATATCCCTAGTTCTCCATCTAAACAACCTCTTTCATTCTGTATCACTAACAAATCATCTTCTATATCCTCCTTCTTTTTATTCAGTTTACTTTGCCGAGCAACTAACCACATAAAAATGAGCAGCACCAAGAAGAAGGAAATCAAAGTCAACCAGACGATTTCTGTTTGAACAACTTTAAAAAGTAAAGCTCCTCCAAGTAGGATGACTAATAATCGGGCGATTGAAAACCGGTTGATTTGACCATTCAATTGCCTTAGTTCCAGTGTCAAAATCGAAATTCTTTCTTGGTAAGTGTGTAATATAGAGTTATCCATAAGTGCCCTAAGATAATCCATAATAACCAATTTCAGAAAGACATGCATAAAAAATCCCAAATCTCACTATAAGATTTGGGATAAGTACTTTTTGTTTTCGTTTTACTTTTCTAACTTGTTAGACTCAAAATTTATAGGTGAGTCCTGCTCCAAATATTTGTCTTACCTGTAAAGCCGCTACTTCTCTTCCTTCATCATTGGCAATAAGTGTATTATCATCATAAATCAGCTGAAGCCCCGCATTAACCGTTACGAAACGATTCACTTTCATAAAAAGATTTAAGGTGTAATCTACATCCACGTTTTTCGGGTCTTCTAAATAGTTAGCGTATAATCTCAGAATATTTTCGATGCCAATATTCTGCACGATTTCCTTTCTGTAATACGCATCAAAAGAAGCACCAAATTCGAAACGGCTCTTTTTCCCTGGATCTACACCAAACCTTCCCTCGTCAGCCAGTTGTTGGTTGGTAACAAAAATAAATCTCGGTGACGCTGGCGATAAATTAAAACGGAAGTTATCCGATTCTTTAAATGCGATACCTGGGCCGAAACTCAAATAAGCAGGGGCAAAACCAGCGGAGATTAAATTTCCGCGACTTCCATCCGAATTATACTCATAACCACTGGCAAATTGCGTATTAAAATTCATAAAGAAAGTATACAACCATTTCGGTGCCGCTTCATATCCGAGCAAGCTATTTAAAACAACGCGGTCATCATTTTTACGCCAGCCTAGATCTTTCTGCTTGGTTAACCCGAAACCAGCCAACACCTTATTGTCCCAGCTCCATTTGTCCTTTTTGTAATTGAAATCATAATTCAAGACTATATTCCCGGACAATGAGTTAATACCACCTGCGGCCCAGTTCGAAAAGGTACTCTGGTTAACTAAAAATGTGTTTTCACCATGAATTTTCCAAGTCGAGTCCGTAGAGGTCTCTTGCGCTTGAATACAAAAAAATAAACATACAAACAGTTGTGTAAGCAGTAAAATCTTTTTCATTGGAATGTGTTTTACGACGTTAAAAAAATTAATGTCAAGGGGTTAAACATAGTACAGATGGCTTTATCACATCGATCAAAAACCTCTGCATTTAATTAATTTTCTACAAAGTTAAAAAATAAACGTAATTATTCTTTTTATAGTATGCATATTTGCATATTAATAGGGTGCTGTATGAAACCTGCACGAGCTGCCGGTCAAAAAAGGATATGGCTAAATGGCTCATGCAAGCTTCATCACCGATAAAGGACAAAAGCGAAACATTCAGATGAAAATCACTTTGATATGTATAGGAAAAACGGACGAGAGTTATCTGAATATTGGTATAGACAAATACTTAAGCAGACTTAAACACTATATCAATGTTAACTATATTACGCTTCCAGACGTTAAAAACAGTAGAAATTTGAGCAAAGAACAACAAAAAACGAAAGAAGCCCAACTTATCCTCAAACAGCTAGGTAATACTGATACGGTCATCCTATTAGATGAACATGGTAAAGAGTATCGTTCAACAACGTTTGCTCAGTTCCTCGACAAAAAAATGTTAAGTAGTACACAGAATCTCGTATTTATCATCGGTGGGCCATACGGATTTGATATTTCGATCAACCAGCGAGCTCAGAGTAAAATATCGCTTTCTATGATGACTTTTTCGCACCAAATGATCCGCCTTTTCTTTGTAGAACAATTGTATAGGGCGTTCACCATTTTAAAGGGTGAACCCTATCATCATGAATAATTTTATTGTCATTTTATGGAATCTCAGTAAAATGGTCATCAAACAAATAAGAATAAACAGCTATTATAGTATAGGAAGGAGAATTAAACATGAAATTACCCAGCACCAGAAAATATCGTTATAGAGGAGGAAATGAAACAAGTGAAAACCGGAATATGTGGTTGATGATTATAATTGGTATTGCGTTAGTGTTATTGATTATCTTTATCTTATAAGCGAAAAAGGCACAAAGGAGAAAAAAAAAGTTATTTTCTCTCTTGTGCCTTTTACCACGCGAATATTATTTGGCCTCTTCTGCTAATTTTTCTGATTTTTGTTCTGCACCGTCTTCTATCGGTAAAGGTGCCTCCTCATCAAACAATGGGAATCCCTTTAAGACACCAAACCAATTGATAATTTTCTTAATATCGGAAGTATATACCCGTTCTTCGTCATGAGAAGGAGCCACTTCTCTGAAAAACAATCTAAGTTTATCACCATTGTCTTTTTTTGGATCTGGAAGCGCATCCAATGCTTTCATTTTTTCCAGTATATCAACAAGCTTAATATCATCATCCGCTCCAAAAATAGTGATATCTTCAAGAGAAGCCATTTTAGCCGTAGAAATATTCACAACTATTTTCACTCTCTTTTCATCCAGACTTTCTAAAATAAAGCCTGTTTTATTCTGGCCAATTAATCTAAACAGCCCTGGTTTTCCTGTCACGGAAACAATTCCTCTTAAATTCATCTATAGTAATTTTGAAAATAAATTATTATTCGTTTGGATTTACTCCTCGATGATTTCGATCGTCAGGATTTTATCTCCTTGACGTATATCATCAACCACATCTATATTTTCGACCACTTTCCCAAAACAGGTATGGTTCCTGTCTAGATGAGCAGTGTTGTTTCTACTGTGACATATAAAAAACTGAGAGCCTCCAGTATTTCTTCCACGATGTGCCATCGATAAAACACCCCTATCATGGTATTGGTTATCACCATCTAGCTCACAATCAATACTATAGCCTGGCCCGCCCGCACCTGTTCCGGTTGGATCTCCTCCCTGAATTACGAAATCAGGAATTACCCGATGAAAAACAGTTCCATCATAAAACCCTTCTTTAGATAATTTTATAAAATTTGCCACATGACCCGGTGCATCTTGGTCATAAAACTGCACTGTCATATCACCCTTGTCTGTTTTTATAATTGCTTTGCTCATAATCATTCAAATTAATCGGCAAAGGTAATCATTTGATTTTTGTTTTAAAACGGAAAGTGATAATGCGTGGGGCAACCACAAGTAATATGCGGTTTGTGAGTGATGTTAATAGAACCTTTATTTTATTCAACTCCTTTCTCCTTGATGAGAAAGCAAAGAATCAAGACTACACAGATCTTGCTAAAAATGGTTTTCCCATGTTGTTCTATGAAGCCGTTTCGCTACGCTTCACTTGTCATAGAACTAGTCTCCCCACTGAAACCATTTTTCATACGCTCACTCTGTGAGGTCGTCCAATCCTGCGCTCAAGAGCTCCTGTTTGGCATTAAGGTGCTACCTCATGTCGTCCATATTGCTTGCAAGGCCTCTCCGTTCTACTCAAAAACCGCATTGGCTAGTTGCGGTAAGCAGGTGGATGCACGGCCGTTGTAGCGACTAGGCACAGCGGGAGTTTTTGTGTCACTTTTTGCGGAAAAAAGTGACAATAATAAAAGTTCTATTTTTAAAGGCTTCGCCTAAGAAAACGCCATTAGCTAAAGACAGTTAATCATAAAACTTCCAACTTATACCAAACCTTAAATTAGCGGGCGCCATAGGATATCTCCGTACAGTATAAAATCCTTTCGAAAACAGGCCCTGATTAACATAATCGTACCGAAGAAAGAAATTAGTTCTTTTCAATGTCGCAGTTAACCATGCATCCACTATTGGATAAGTGGAAAATTCTATAGGTTTGATGTTTTCACCATCATAGTAAGGTAAATAAAATTGTCCAATATTAATAGCATACGCCGGCGCGACATATGGCGTATTAAAGCGCACGTCGAATCCTATGTTTAAATTAATCACCTTCACAAAGATGGTATTATAGTAAAAACTATGCCACGTATACAGTTCTGGTGTCATTAAGATATTACTAAAATCCGTTTTTTGGTATACTACATAGTTATCAAAATGCCATTTTTTAAAGAACGTAAATTCTTTGCTTAACGTAAACTTTAACAGATTTATAGGTGCATCCTGTTGAGCTACCTCAATGACACGAAATAACTGATTTTCATAATTAGGGTTATCAACCTCTCTGTAGTAGGTATAGTTGTTTATCAAATAGTATTCTGCCTTAGCCGACAGCCTAAACCTCGGGTTTTCGTAAGTAGCCGATAAATTAGTCGTTTTTATTTTGTTCAATCCTTCATTATTCCATTTGTGATAGGTGTAATTAACAAATTCGTAATTGTATTCAGGAGATTGATTCTGAAAATATCCTGCCAATACAAGCCGGCCGACCGTATTGTTATAAAGCAGGTTAGCCTGTGCGCCATAGTGGAAATCACCAAAATTACGGCCGGTAATAATCTGCCTGAAATCACCATTTATGTGCACGCGATCACTAAAGCGATATCCCAATCCCGCTTTTAACGTAATATTCTGAAAAGACATATCACTATACCTATTAGCATATGCGGTGTCGCTGATGCCCAGTGAATCCCGTCCCTGCTTAAAAAACATTAAATCATGTTGGATTCCTAAATCAAGTTTCACTTCATTCTTTATAAAAGACACCGATTTCCCTCTCAACGAAAAACTATAAACAAAATCATTTGTTACCGTTGTGAGCATAGTGGAGTCATTAGTGAGGACCGATTCATTGAAAGGAAAGGCCCCATAAGGATCTCCTTCATTTTTGTAAAACTTAAACTTTTTACGATTCAATCTTAGGCTATGCGCTACTGCTATTGTGGGCAAAATCTGTTGTTCCTGCGTCCCTTTATTCAAGGTATCTAAACGTCCAATAAACATACTTTGTCTTAAAAAGAAAGTATGATCAGTCCAAGTATTTCTCGGTCGCTGTTCACGTTGCCCGCTAAGCTTTACCGGGATAGCCTCGATGTTTGAATTTTCCAAAGGTGCGGTGAAAACAGAATCGTTGGTGATAGAACCGTTCTCTGTTGCAATGAGCGTATTAAATACCAAACTTGACAATAAATTATACCGATTGTTCTGCGACTCATACCAGGTATAAATAGCCGGTTGAATATCATTATAACGTTGATTACTATAGAACCCTCTTGCCAATGAAGCATTAAAATTGGCACCAATACTCCAATTCGGTTTGATATTTTGTCCTATCTTAGCGCTAAATACTTGATCGCCCGTTACAAAATACAATTCAGAATAAGGTGCCCTTGCCCTATAATAACGTACTGAATCGGGGTTTAATAAATATCGATTCATAGCATTAAAACCCGATCTGAAACCAATTTCAGTCGAAGGATCAAAAAGGAGATCTCTGGTAGCCAACCCGTAATTCCCCGTATTCATACTTGGATTCTTTGGTTGCGTTTGTGGATTATAATATTGAAACCCGCGAAGGGAGGTATCAAGAGGTACCGTAAAAGTCCCCAATTTCAGACGATCTAGCGTAGTGTATCTTATATAGGAAGCATTGTAGATAATAGAATCTTGCTGGGCCTCTTCAGCGCGTCTCAGCGAATCCAGATCCGATCCCCATTCTTCTTGCTCTTGAGCCATACAATGATTTGCTGCAAAGCATAAAAACAACATAAACAAAAAAAGGCGCAAATGCTTTATCATTATGGCAAGGCTATTAATTCTTTTAAAATATACGTCATTTTTGGCTCCGCCGCATTGGCCACAGCAATAATTTCTTCAATGGAAACCACTTCCAGATCCTCATGAAATCCTTCATCTGTTACTACCGAAACAGCAAAAACTGGTAACCCCATGTGATTGGCAACAATAACTTCCGGAACAGTGCTCATTCCCACAATATCTCCTCCAATAATACGCATATACTTGTATTCAGCCTTCGTTTCCAAATTGGGTCCTGGAGCTGAAACATAAACGCCTTTATGCGCTTGGATGTTATGTGCTTTTGCAATTTTTATTGCTTCTGTTACGAGTTTTTTATTATATGGCCTACTCATATCGGGAAAGCGGGGGCCTAAGTCATCATTATTGGGGCCGCGTAAGGGACTATCTGGTAACAAACTAATATGATCTTCAATAAAAACCAGATCCCCCTTCTGAATAACCGGATTTAAAGAGCCGGCAGCATTTGAAACAAAAAGTTTCTCGATACCCAGTAATTTAAGAACACGCACTGGAAAAGTAATCTCCTGCATACTATATCCCTCGTAGTAATGTAATCTTCCCTGCATAGCAACAACCTTCTTATTATTAAGCGTTCCAAAAATCAATTTCCCCGAATGAAATTCAAGTGTCGAAACAGGAAAATTAGGGATGTGTGCATACATAAGCTGGTGTATAACATCAATGTCTTTTACCAGCCCTCCCAAGCCCGTACCTAAAATAATGCCAACCTCTGGTTTAAATTCTCCAATTTTTTGCTGTATATAACTAACAGTCTCTCCTAAGGATCTATACATGTACTTCTAATTATTCTTTTAATAAGTAATCTCGTTTTAATATCTTCTTTTTAATCACATCATCAAAATTCTCCCCTAATGTCTCTTGATGAAAAACCATTTCAATTGGAATATAATATATGGGTAAATCTGTTAATAATGGGGTTAAATTAGGATCTTTCAAGCGCATCGCATCTTTTTCAGTAGTCACAATTATAACCTCTGAACCCAGTGAAACATAATGTTTTTTTATCTTTGCCACATCCTCCGCTGAGAATTGGTAGTGATCTGGATATATGAACGATTTCAAAATTTCTCCTTTTGATGCTAAATACTCTATAAAAGGAGTTGGATTGGCAATACCTGTAACGATTAGAAATGGCCCCTTTTTATCCAAAGCTACTACAGTATCATGTATCACATGTATTAAATCACCGTATTTAATAAAGGAAAAAAAAACAGGTATATCCTCTTTTACGTTCAGCTCACGCATTGCTACCTTCCTATCCGAAGAATTGAGATCTGTTGGTGATTTTGTTATCACAACCATATCAGCAAAATTTCGTCTAGCGTACAAATCCCTGTAGTTCCCGGCAGGTATCAATAGTTTATTCCCACGTAAACTATTAAAATCAAATAGCAAAATAGTTAATCCAGCCTTCAATGCCCGATGTTGATAGGCATCATCTAATATAAACACATCGTGCCCGGCCATAAGCAATTTGAGCCCATCTACTCTACTTTCACAATCAGCGACCGTAATATGGGGGAATTTCTTTTTAAACTGTAGAGGTTCATCTCCTACTGTTTCTGCATCACTATCCGTTTGAACTTCAAGAAATCCTTTGGTTTTTCTTCCATATCCACGGCTCAGCGTTACCAGTCTTAAATGGGGCGATAACATACGTACCAAATATTCTGTCATTGGGCTTTTGCCTGCACCCCCTACAACAAGGTTCCCAATAACGATGACGGGTTTATCAAAAGATGAGACTTTAAAAACACCTCTATTGTATAAAAAATGTCTAATGAGCAAAATAGCTCCATATATAAATGAAAATGGCAAAAGTAAGAGGCGTAATTGTTTCATCTATAAAAAAGAAGTCAAGGTAACAAAGGTAATAAACATAAGCTTAAATACCGATTTCAATTGCACAGCTATGCAGCTTTTGGTAACTTTACCCCCGTATCACACAACAAAAACAATATAACTATGTTAAAAGGATTTTTTAATATCCCCACTCCTATAAACGAACCAGTGTACGCTTATGCTCCCGGCAGCAAGGAACGTACTCTTTTACAAAAAGCTTTACGCGATGCAAGGGCAAAAGAAATTGATATTCCCATGTATATTGGGGGTAAAGAAGTCAGAACAGATAATAAAGGAGAACTAAGACCTCCACATGATCATCAACATCTACTAGGTCATTATCACATAGGGACTAAACAGCATGTAGAAAAAGCGATCGAAGCTGCTCTATCGGCAAAAGACGCTTGGGAAAACCTAGCTTGGGAACAACGCGCATCTATTTTCCTGAAAGCTGCAGACTTGATTTCCGGTAAATATCGTTATCAGATAAATGCAGCTACCATGCTTGGGCAATCAAAAAATGCATTCCAAGCAGAAATAGACGCAGCATGCGAACTAATAGATTTCCTACGCTTCAATGTTAAATATATGAGCGAAATTTATGCACAGCAACCCCCCATATCTCCCGAAGGTGTGTGGAATAGGGTTGAACAACGCCCTTTAGAAGGTTTTGTGTTTGCATTAACGCCATTTAACTTCACCGCGATAGCAGGAAATTTACCCACCTGTGTTGCCATGATGGGTAACGTGGTTGTATGGAAGCCTGCTGATACACAAATCTATGCCGCTCGCCTGTTAATGGAAATTTTCCAAGAAGCTGGAGTTCCCGCAGGTGTTATCAATCTTATTTATGGACATGGTCCTGATGTTGGAGAAGTTATATTTAATCATCCAGATTTTGCCGGTATCCACTTTACTGGTTCCACAGCGGTGTTTCAAGAGATTTGGAAAACCATCGGGACCAATATCCATAAGTATAAGTCCTATCCGCGTATTGTTGGCGAAACAGGAGGAAAAGATTTTATCTTAGTCCACCCCTCTGCAGATATACAAGTGGCTAATACAGCCATAGTAAGAGGTGCATTTGAGTACCAAGGCCAAAAATGTTCCGCCGCATCCCGCGTTTATATTCCTAAATCGCTTTGGCCAACTTTAAAAGAATTGATGACAAATGATATCAATTCCTTCAAAGTTGGTCCTACAGAAGATTTCAGCAATTTCGTTAATGCCGTGATTGACGAAAAATCTTTTAACAAATTGGCAAAATATATAGATCAAGCGAAGTCGGATGAAGATGCTGAAATTATAGTTGGTGGTACGTATGATAAAAGCAAAGGCTACTTTATTCAACCAACCGTTATTCTTGCTAAAAAGCCCGACTATGTGACCATGAAGGAAGAGCTTTTTGGCCCGGTACTTACCGTATATGTTTATAATGATGAAGAATGGGAATCTACCTTAAATCTAGTGGATAAAACTTCCATTTATGCATTAACAGGAGCCATTATCGCACAGGATAGATATGCCATTGCCCAAGCCAGCAATGCATTAAAAAATACAGCGGGTAATTTTTATATTAACGATAAATGTACAGGTGCGGTAGTAGGGCAACAGCCATTTGGTGGGGCCCGGGGATCGGGCACAAACGATAAAGCGGGATCGATGGTTAACTTATTACGCTGGGTATCACCTCGCACGATAAAAGAGACCTTCAATCCTCCTATAAACTACAGATATCCATTTCTAGAACAAGAATAAGAAACAAGCAAAAAGGGATCGAATTGATCCCTTTTTGCTTGTTTAAAAACACTAGATACCGAGTTCTACCTGAAATACCCCGCCCCAACGATTTCCTTTATTATCTAAAGCAAAAACACCTTGTTTCGTTTGGTAGTTAGCATTTAGCTGCAGTTTGATTCTATGTTGATGCAAATATTTCGTTAGCCCCAATTCCAACACTTCTGTTTCCTGTTGATACTCGAGAATGTTTTCGGCAGGATCTAACCATGAGTATCTACCTGCTACCTCATAATTGTTTTTAAACAAGTAAGAAACTTGTTGATTGATACCCTGCCCATTAAAAACATAAGTCATATCACCGGCATCGTTATATGTAAAAGCCCTGTTGGTAGTACGTTTTATATATTCGGCTTGATATGCCCATCCATTATACTTAAATATAGCATCTACAAAATATGTCTTTAGATCAACTGGTTCATAAAGATAATAGCCAATCTGCCCCCCACTTCGGGTAGTTGCCTCATTTAAGCTATACCCGCCGCCAATAGAAAATTTAGGTTTGACCTCTCTCATAAGGTCACCCTCCGAATAATCACCATCATCTGTAAAAGCCCCAAAAGGCAAGAGTTCACCCCGTACTGTATAGGCTAATCCTTTATCCGTATTATTGGCAACACGACCTTCTCCAGTGGTAATTGCCCCCTTAAGATGATATAGCGCCTCACCACCAATTTTATTTTTATAATACACCTTAACACCAAAATCGCGGTCGATATTCATGGCAGCGTTGACAATCGATCTATCAGCAAACTGCAGCTGTCCAGAAGAATTGACGCGCTGTCTATTCCCTGGTAATTTATTCAATCCAAAAGCTACATAGAAGTTCGGTGTGAAATTGTAAAAAACCACAGCATCCCTTACAATATTAGCTACTCCGGTGTCATCAAAATCCTGGTCCCCCCTTGTAAACGCCAACTGTAGTGTATATGAAAATTTAGGAGAGTAAAAATACCCATCAACCCGCATTCTAAGCCTTCTTACTCTGGCATCGAATTCCCGAATTTCCAAATTATCGCCACCTACCGTATAAGCGCCTAACCTATTTTGCATTCTAAATCGAAAATTCATATAGATGGTCGAATCTTGAGATTTGAATTGAAGTCCTTTAAAGTTTTGTAATGTTGGAAACTCATCCCGCTCACGCTGTGCACAAACATCCTCAGCACCGAAAGAAAAAATAAGAACACAGAAAATCTTTGATAATCGAAATAGCCTCATATTCATATTAAATTACGGTTACGAAAATATAGATATTGTATTAACTAAATGTTAAGAATACATTAAGTGTTTTTCCGTATACACAAAATGTTTACAATTTGGTAACGCATACTTAAAAACCAACTAAATAATTTTATTTTGTCATCAACCCGGCAATAAGGTTCAAAAGGTGTATTTTTGCGTATGTCTGAAATTGAACAAATAGCACCCATAGTAACCCGTCGATTGCGACATGAAGTGTTATATCCTGACCAACCAATTGATTCAATAATACTGGAAGACGATAATTTAGGGATTCATTTTGGACTTTATGAGCATAATAAATTAATTTCGGTAGTATCCTTATTTATAAGAGAAAACGATGCACAGTTTAGGAAGTTTGCAACTGACAAACACTATCAAAACAAAGGGTATGGCTCACAATTACTGCAACATATCATTCAATATGCATCGTCGGAAGGGGTTCAAAAAGTATGGTGTCATGCAAGAATGTCAGCAGTATCTTTTTACAAAAAACACGGTTTTAATGAAACAGGTCATTCCTTCATTCAAAATCAGCTAGAATATATTAGAATGGAAAAAACTCACCTAGAACATACAATCAACACATAATTACTTATAATCAACCACAAAAATGATCAAAAAAATTCTTCTACTTAGTCTCTATGTATCCATCAGCACCTGTACTTTTGCGCAAAAAATATTTGTTTGGTGCCCGCCCACTACTGAAATAGGAGAGCTCAATGACAAACTAAAGGGCGCTAATATTAACATTGTTATTTCGGATACCAGAAAAATTACTGATACGACACGCGTCGAATGTTCATCTTCTGAATTAATTGCCACCATTGCTAATACGATCACTAGTGCATACCCCTCTGCCATTGTTAATTTACTTGATACCAATCAATTTAGCAGTGAAGCCGAAAAGGAAAAAGTTACCGTTCGCATTGCTATATCAGCCTATCACTCTGCTCCAGGCAACGATGCTTCGGCTGCTATAGGTAACCCAGAAGGGAATTTCAGTTGGGGAGCATTACCTAAAAACAAATGGAATTCCGTTGCTGGCTTTCATGTCGTTATTGAAGATTATCGTTCTGAAAACAAGAAAATGTTAACTCGCAATATTGCCAATATTGTTTCCCGCCCTAATATCGGCGGCTCACTTACTGCAAAAAAGGCGCTTTTTGAAGCTTATAAAGAAGCAAACAGGGAATTATTATTTTTTATTGAAAATACTTTGCAATAACAACCTTAAAAGAAAGATGGGAAGCTACCTTTTTGGTAGCTTTTTTTTTACCTTCATGTCGCCCAACTACACTTGGAGCACAAAATTCAGTACAATCAAACAACAACTATATACATTATATGAAACATTATAAAAAGTATTATTTAATAGACGCAACACCAGAGGAAGTTTATTTAGCACTAACCATCGAACAAGCTATTCGGTTGTGGACTGGAGATGAAGTAATCATGCAAGCTATTCCAGACACCGAATTCTCCTTGTGGAACGGAAGCATTACGGGCAAAAATATAGCTTTTAAATATGCAGAGCAAATAATTCAGCAATGGTTTTTCGGCGAACAGGAAGAGCCGTCAATTGTTACCATAAAACTCCACCCTCATAAAAGAGGTACATCGCTTGAATTACAACATACTAACATCCCGGATATAGATTATGACGATATAGTCGGGGGCTGGGAAGATATCTATATGGCTTCCCTGGTCGACTTCTTCCGCGAGGAAAGAGAGTAGAGTACGGGGCTACGGCCATAAAAAAAGGTCCCTGTGCATAATGCACGGGGACCTGTATAAAAAACGGCACCGACCTACTCTCCCACATGTTACTGCAGTACCATCGGCTCTGGCGGGCTTAACTTCTCTGTTCGGGATGGGAAGAGGTGGACACCGCCGATATAGGCACCTGAA
>Ga0160438_1000086_pt1 | contig 44422 bp, 39 predicted proteins | sample HID1975K_E0MG_FD_108203 | JGI IMG/M metagenome (GOLD analysis project Ga0160438, IMG submission 108203) | Enriched soil microbial communities from UW Madison campus, WI, USA - HID1975K_E0 MG | ecosystem: Environmental > Terrestrial > Soil > Unclassified | place: USA: Madison, Wisconsin...
ACAAGGCAACACTTTTTTTCCGCAAAAAAGTGTTCAAAAAACTCACCGCTGCACTTAGCCGCTTGAGGGATAGTGCCTCCTCCTGCAATTGCGGCTAACTGAGGCGGTTTTTGAGCAGACCGGAGAGCTTTTGCGAGCAAGCACAGACGTTCCGAAGGACGCAAATGGCATAGGCTTGTGGAGGCAGCCATCGGCAGGCAACATGCCATAGCCCTTTTTGAGCGAAGCTTTACGAAATAAGAGTAAAAGACGAACGAAGCGTGGCTTCCAGGGATGGAGTGGCTCCTTTTACGATCGGGCATGTTGGCCACGGATGGCAACAGAGCAAGCCAGCCGAAGCACCTTGCTCCACTTGGGTGCCCTCCAAGTGGAAGAAGTTTTGCGCGCTTAGCGCATAAACCGATCCGCCAGCTGGCGGAGAGTTCATGAACACCTTTAAAGGGGACATCTGGTGAATAATTAAACGGTCCTTTTCTATAGTCAATCCCCCTAAGATAAAAAACAGAAAATAATATGGTATTATAGATTTCTCGGACGGTTCATAAACCACAAACTTACCGCCAGATTCAATAGAATACCTATTAATAATGCCGCTGCAATTCTGCCCATATATTCGTCCATATAAGGTTGACGCTCGTACTGCAATAAAATGGCAGTTGCTAAGCCCGCCAATACGCCTCCTACTAATAAGATCATGAACCCCTGAACAAAAGCCCTAAAGAAAGTAAGATCTTTATCTGGCAATGTGTTCTTATAATGTGAGATGCCGAAGTAGAGCCCAAAAAATGGAATTAAAACAGACAAGTATTCCATCCATGAAATACCAAGAATCCCGCCTGCGGATTCTCCCCCTGTTTTTTGAATAACGAATATCCATATTCCACTTAGAATGCCGATGAGAACGCCATATGGCCATGCCTGTTTCATATATTTTCTATTTATTTTGAGGTCGCATGGAATATCCCTATGTGCTTTTGCCTTAAAAGAAACAATATGGATATTTCTTAATTGGATGTTTCTTATTTGTTCTTGTATAACAAGCTTCTGCAACAATTGTTTATTTCTGTACAATTAAAAAATTATTGGAAGGGGAGGTTTTTAGACTCGAAATTCATAATTGGATAATTTATTTTATATCCCTACATTTAGGTTATTATTAAATCAGGCACGCATTGGCTTTCAATAAACCCCCAAACGGAAAAACAGAAGCAGATTTATTGTTGTATTATAAATCAACTGGAGACCTCAAAACATTGGCGTCTCTTTATGAACCTTATATGCCCTTAATTTATGGTGTATGCCTAAAATATTTGAAAAATGAAATGCAAAGTGAGGATGCGGTGATGCAAATCTTTGAACAGCTGATAAAAAAATTACGCATCCATAGTGTTAACAATTTCAAGAGTTGGCTTTATTCTTTTGCTAGGAATTACTGCTTAATGGAACTTCGAGCCACGAATAAAATAAATATTGTTTCCATGGAAGAAAATTCTTTTATGGAAAATGAAGCATTGGAGCATCCATTTCTCGGGGAAGATGTACTCGAAACAAAACTGAGCCTAATGGAGCAGTGCATGGAGCACCTTAATGTAGAGCAGAAGGTGTGCATCAGCCTTTTTTATTTAGAGCAAAAATGTTACAAAGACATCGCAGATATTACAGGTTACGATTTGGTTAAAGTGAAAAGCTACATACAAAATGGAAAAAGAAATTTAAAAATCTGCATGGAGAAAAATAACAATGGAGAATAGATATAATGTTATACGGATTCAGCAGTATCTGAAAGGAGAATTGTCTCCCGAAGAAATGAATAAGTTGGAACGGGAAGCCCTTGACGATCCATTTTTGAACGATGCGCTGGAAGGCTATTTACATAAAGGGGTTAGCACTGGAAAATTAACACTTCTCCAACAGCGTTTACACGCCCGTATAACCGAGCAACCACAGGAGCGGAGTCGCATGCTGTTTACCTCTCAACGATTGAGCATTGCAGCAGTAGCTTGTTTCTTGTTTATCTTAGCTTGCGTATTGTTGTGGATGGTTAATAATAAAGCTGCTGATCAAAACAACAAAAAACAGGTTGCCATAGAACTCAATACAACAGATCCTATACCTTCTGGCAACGGATTATCAATCGCCAGAAAATTAACAGAACAATCTGGATCTCCAAAAAATGGTTGGGAGAGCTTTAACACCTATATAAAGCAATCCATGAAACCAATTGGCGGTAAGAACGTAGTTGTATTAACTTTTGAAGTGGACAAAAATGGTAAACCTTTTAACATCCTGTCAAAAGAAGGAGATAGCAATTTTGTGAAAGAAGCCACCCGCTTACTGGAAAATGGGCCTGCCTGGGAAGAGAACAAAGCTGTAACCGTTGAATTTGTTTTCGAATAAGCCTATTATCGTAGGTATTCGAAACAGATTTCATTATAAAATATAGTGCATAATGCCATAGGTGATGCCAGCTAAAACAGCTGATACCGGAATCGTAAGTACCCATGCCCATAATAAGCTAATGGTAACGCCCCAACGTACGGCAGACACTCTTTTTACTAAGCCAACACCAATTATTGATCCGGTTATCGTATGCGTGGTAGATACCGGGATACCGAAATGCTCCGTAATTCCTAGCGTTAATGCACCAGCGGTTTCTGCTCCTACACCTTCAAGCGCTGTTACCTTCGTGATTTTTGTTCCCATAGTTTTCACAATTTTCCACCCTCCACTCATCGTACCTAAGGATATGGCAGAATAACAGGTAAGTGGAATCCATTCGGGCATGTGATCTGCATTGGGTAAATATCCACCCGCAACCATCGCCACAACAATAATACCCATTACTTTTTGAGCGTCGTTGCCCCCGTGCGCAAAACTAAGTGCTGCAGATGATACAAGCTGTAAGCGTTTAAACCATTTCTCGGCAACGGCTGGCCGGGAATGCTTAGCCAAATGAAGAATAATTAAGGTGATGACAATAGAAATTAGCATACCAATCACTGGGGCCAGCACAATGAAGGATATAATCTTCAGGGTTGGTCCCAAATTGATTGCTCCTAAAACAGAGTCTCCTAAAAACAGTGCATGGGCCATCCCCGCACCCGCAAAACCACCAATCAACGTATGCGAGGAGCTAGAAGGAATACCATAATACCAAGTAAAAAGATTCCAGCTAATAGCAGCGATCAGGCCTGCAAGAATCACTTCTAATGTGATATAATTGTCAACAACTGTTTTTGCTATGGTGTTGGCAACTTTATGGTCCGTAAAGTAAAAATAAGCAGCAAAATTAAATGCTGCTGCCCACAAAACTGCCTGAAAAGGCGTTAATACTTTTGTTGAAACGATTGTCGCAATAGAATTTGCCGCATCATGAAAACCATTGATATAATCAAAAGCAACGGCTAGAACAATAACAACCACCAATATGGTTAACATAATCTTCTAAATTTTAAAGTGAAAAGGCCTAACATTCGTTGGTTCCTTAGGCATTTTTTACCAAAATACTTTCTAATACATTAGCCACATCTTCGCACATATCTGTTGCTGTTTCCATGGTTGCCAAAACCTCTTTATACTTTATAAGCGCTATCGCATCTGTTTCATACAAAAAAAGATCGCCAACCGCTTTGTTATACACATAGTCTGCTTTATTTTCCACGCTATTTACGCGAACAACGGCGTCGGCAATACTCCTAACATTTTTAAGGTTTCTTAACTCGTGCATCCCTTTAGAAAGAGCTGTAACTGCTTCTACGATGAGATCCGCCAACTCTTTAATTGGCTCAGTTATAACATCCACATGATAAAGCTCCATTCTATTGGCCGAATCAAAAATGTAGTCTGCAATATCGTCTAAAGCGCTGGCCAGCGTATGGATATCTTCTCGATCAAATGGAGTGATAAAATTTTTACCTAATTCTAAATGTATTTGATGCGTTATATCGTCTCCTTTATGTTCCAGATCTTTGACCCTTTTAAAGTGCAGTTTTCTTTGTTCCAGACTTTCGGTATGAACTGCTTCATGAAGTGCCTGTGCGATATCAATTAGGTTTGTACTTGCCTGTTCAAAAAGAGGAAAAAACTTTTTGTCTTTTGGAACAAAGTATTGGAATATACTATTTAGCGACATGTTGTTTTTTATATTTATGTTGCAAAGGTATATCCTTTATGTTAAGTTAATGTTAAGTTTAGGACAAGTGTATAAAAAACAACATGAATGTAACAATTGCTTCGGCATTACTCCCTGGCGAGTGTAAAGCCAAAGGTAGAACCCAACCCTTCAGTACTCCTTACAGAAATGGTTTGCTGGTGCGCTTCCAAAATATGCTTAACAATTGCCAAACCTAATCCGGAGCCGCCAATTTGTCTCGACCGACTCCTATCGGTCCTAAAAAACCGTTCAAATAGTCGGGGAAGATACTTCTCTTCAATGCCGATTCCATCATCGGTAACCTCTACCAACACCTGATCATGAAGTTCATAAATCTTAATATAGGTGTGCCCTCTCTCTTTGCCATATTTTATAGAGTTACTGATCAGGTTAACCAGCACCTGTCTAATCTTCTCGCGATCTGCATTTACAAAAATGGGATAGTTATACTTTTGTTTAAAAACGAGTTCAATATCATGTTTTTCAGCCTTTAGTTCCAATGACTCTATCACTTCTCTAATAAGAATAGATAAATCAAAACGTTGGTAGTTTATTCGTATTTCTCCGCTTTCCAAGCGTGCAATCTCATCAAGATCCTTAATAAGATAACTCAGCCTGTCAATATTATTTGATGCTTTTTGTAAGAAGGATTCTGCCCGCTCAGGATCATCATACATAAGTCCATCCTGCACTGCCTCTAGATATCCTTGGATGGCGAAAAGTGGTGTTTTGAACTCGTGCGAAATATTAGATAAAAACTCCCTCCTAAATTGTTCTTGATTCTTCAGTGCATCTATCTCAATCTTTTTCTCTCTCGCCCATGATCGCACTTCGTCATGAACGTCATTGATAGGGTCATCTCCCAATTGTTCGCCCAAAGCCTCTTTTAACTCCTTACCCAGCTTCAGGTTGTGAATCATCTTATAGATCAATGTTATTTTTCTGTAGACATACCGCTCAATAAGATAATAGAAAACGAAAAAACTGCATATAAAGGCAATAACAAATGTGATGAGGAAGTAATACCAGCTATGCTGAAAATAAAAGTTGACCGAGCTTAGTGATAATGCTACAATTAAAGCATTTATAGAGACCAATAACTTAAACTGCATAACTTTAATATCTGAAATATTTAATTGGCCTTACACACAGACGTGGTTAACCTTTTTGTTTCTCGTTGAATTCTCCAAGCACGGTGACACCTCCTGTTACCTTATCTCCTAATTTTATATTTACCTTTGTTCCCAACGGCAAGAAAACGTCCACCCGAGAGCCAAACTTTATAAAACCAAACTCTTCTCCTTGTTTCACTTCTTTTCCTTCATTTACATACCATACAATTCTACGCGCTAACGCCCCGGCTATCTGTCTAAATAAAACCTCTATTCCCAAAGAGTTTTCTACCACGATGGTTGTGCGCTCATTTAAAATAGATGATTTGGGGTTCCATGCCATTAAGTACTTTCCAGGGTGGTATTTGAAAAACTTAACGACCCCAGAAATGGGACTTCTGTTACTATGCACGTTAATCGGCGACATGAAGATCGAAACCTGCATTCTCTTTTCCTTGAAATATTCTGTCTCTTCCGTTTCTTCGATAACAACCACTTTACCATCTGCCGGACACAAAATCAGCTGCTCACTCGTCTTAATTTGACGGATTGGACTTCTAAAGAATTGAATAACAGTCACCAGTAGCACAAAAGAAAGTACGTAAACTGCCCATGTCAACACCTCGTTTTCTGCGTAAAAAAAATGCACGAGCGCATTCGCAACAAAAACTAATAATATTGAAAGGGCTAGGGTCGTGTAACCTTCTTTATGAAACTTCATCTGTGTCTATCTTGTTAAATCAGCGTGATAAAAAATTATAACTCCAATGCTTACTTATGTGCAGGCGCTCAGCCTAAATAAACCAGCTTTTGAAGGATATTATTTTGGTACAAACTTAGATATTTTTTAGAACAAATTATTTCTTATTTAATAAGTTTTGATCGGTGCATTTAACGGTTTTATCTCTTCCTCAACGATGAACCGCACGCTCTCATACAGCCCTAAAAATATCTTTTAAATTACGTCCCAACCCGTTATAATCTAAACCGTAACCAACTACAAATTGATTTTCAATCTCAAAACCCACATAGGCAATCTCATCAAAATCGTGCTCAAGAGCATCTGGTTTAAGTAATAACGTACAGACTGCGACAGAAGCAGGCTCTTGTTTCTTTACCAATTTGATAACATTTTTAAGCGTATTTCCAGTATCCACAATATCTTCTACGATAATCACCTCCCTCCCTTTTAAAGAATGGTTTAACCCGATCAGTTCTTGCACTTCATCGGCTCTCTGATCTCCATGATATGACGCCATCTTAACAAAACACACTTCAGAAGAAATATGCACCTGCTTCATCAGGTCGGCCATAAACATAAAACACCCGTTTAATACACCAACAAAAACAGGCACCCGATTTTCATAAGCCACATTCAATTGAATGCCGATCAGGCGCAATCTTTTCTTAACCTGCTCATGCTCAATCATTAATTCAAACTCTTTATGATCTATCTGTATCTTCATACCCCGTATTAATTATCCTCCTTTTTATCTCTCCCAAAGAGCTTCTCCAGAAAACTCTTTGTCTCTTCCAGCTCAAGTTCCAAATCATTTGGCTTGATCGTATCCACCCGTATAGTATCAGGCCTGGCCGGACGAAGGGCCTCCCTTAACGTTACATCATAAAACCCGTAATTAGTACTATCTCTTTGCACTAATCCGCGTCTTGCCATAATACCTCCAATAAGTCGGAAATAGCCACTCAGGTATGATTTCAAATGTCCGTCATACTGAAAGGGGTACAATCCTGTTTTGGGTTTTGGTATAATACTTGCCAAATAGATGCTTTCTCCTAAATTGAGCTGGGAAGGGTGTTTCCCGAAATAAAACCTCGACGCTTCTCCAACACCATATACATTTCTTCCCCATTCAATAATATTGAGATATACTTCAAACATTCTATTTTTGCTTACCACATTATTGTTTTCTATTAGCCAGACCATCAAAATCTCTTCAATCTTTCTAACCAATGTTTTTTCTCTGCCCAGATATGCGTTCTTAACCAATTGCATGGAGATCGTGCTGCCCCCCCTTTTAAAGGACTTCGCCTTTAAATTAGCGGTTATAGACGCCCTAAAGGCATCTTCAACAAATCCTTTGTGACTAAAAAAAGAGGGATCCTCTGCGGTAAGTATGGCATTTTTTAGGTAGGATGACACCTCGTTGATAGGTGTAAAATTTGGATTAGATGGACTGACATCTATACTCCGCATGGCTTTACCGTCTTCGTAAGGAGTATATGTAAATGGTGTACTTATCTTGGCAAGATTTGTTTTTCCCCATGAATTGATGCGGAAACCCTTTTTGTCCATTCCAGCCGATAAGCGAACGCTGTCTGGATTGTCTAGATCTACATAAAGATCTAAATGATATTTCAGCTTACCGGAAACCCTAATACCCTCAAGATTATCGAACATACCATTGGGAAAAGAATCGAACATATCCTGTGCTTCCAATTCGGGCATTTCTATACCGAGCGCTATTGTCTGATGAGGCTTAAACGTAATTTTTCCAAATGGATGTGCTATGAGTTTCTTTATCTTTATTTCTGATTTTTTGTCTAATCCAATATAATTTTCACCAATTTTTATTTCCGCATCTATATGCCCCTGAGGAATAACAATATCGCTTTCTGAGATTCTCCAGTGTTTAAGAACTAGATTTTTAGCTCCCCATCCTCCAGAAACACTCAACTCCCCACTGTTCATATTTACTTGCCGTAAATCCGTTTCCAGGGTATCGAATCTAAAGGTAAGTCCATATTTCTTTTTTATAACCGGAAGTTCCACCGGCTTACCTTCCGCATATAGCTTTAAGTACAACCTTTTCTTAGATGGATTTAATTGCCCCGTAACATGCCATATTGCCTCTTTACCATTAATCGTGATGGTAGAAAGAAGGTCGCCGTCGTCTATCACCGCCTTGGGTACAGAGATCAACTGTTTGGTGCTATCATCCTGATAACTCGCCTCAACTCTTTCCAGCTCCATGTTTTCAGGAATCTTATAAAGCACGCTATTGATCAGCTTATTAGCCAAATCGGCCAAATTCATTTTTGTCGAACTTCGTGTAGTATCTATCTCCTTTTTCTTAAACAGAAAATCGTAATTGCTTATACTATCTTTTTTAACGAGTGATACAACAGCATCATGCATATTCAGGGAAGAAACCTTAACATCTCCTGAAAGAAGAGGCCAAAGCTTAACATCAACCGCCAAAAAATCAACCTGAAGCAATTGCTGTCGATCCTTTGGTGTGGCACGGATATTTTCCAGTGTAACCTTACTTAGTCCCGAAAAATAGGCCTTTTCAATGCTAACCTCCAATGCATAGTCTGTCAAAGCTTTCTTTTTAATACTTTGCAGAGCATGCTGTAACAGCCCCTCCCTTTTGTTATAAATCACTATCGACACAATGGCGAGCATCAATAAAAGCCCACCCAAAGAAATAAAGAAAATCTTTATATACTTGGGATGAATGCTCTTTATATATTCTTTTATCATATACACCGAAACGCTATTATGCATCAAAAGTAATATTATTCTTCGAGTAACGGGGTCATCCCTGTTAATAGACAGCATCGCCACTAACTTTATCATCCTTCTTATACTCTTTTGTTTAAATAATGTAGAATTACTGTTCTTCCCCTTTGAAACCGCAAATTCACACACTATTGTGCCTGTTATTTTTTACTTTTGTAAAAAATATGGAGTTTAAAAATGATAACTAAAGAACAGGTACTACATGCTTTAAGTTTTGTTGAGGATCCGGATTTTAAGAAAGATCTGGTGACCTTGAACATGATTAAGGATATTGAAATTACCCCCAATAAAATAAGCTTTAGTGTTGTGCTTACCACTCCCGCCTGTCCAATGAAAGATCATTTGGAACATGCATGCCGTAACGCCATTGCACATTTTGTAGATAAAGACATCGCCGTTTCGATTAATATGACCTCTCAGGTAAGAACAACCTCTAGTCAGCCATTGAATAATATCAAACATATCATCGTTGTTGCTTCTGGTAAAGGGGGGGTTGGGAAATCAACCGTTGCTGCCAATCTAGCTCTGGCGTTGCATATGAAAGGTGCGAAAACAGGATTACTTGATGCTGATATTTACGGTCCTTCATTGCCCATCATGTTTGGATTAGAAGGAGCAAAACCGAAAGCTTCTAAAATGGAAGACGGAAAGACTAAAATTGAACCCATAGAAAAATTTGGAATCAAATTACTTTCAATTGGCTTCTTTACAGACCCCAACCAGCCTATTCCATGGCGGGGACCTATGGTTAGTGCCGCAATAAAACAATTATTCAATGATGCCGATTGGGGTGATTTGGACTACCTAGTGGTTGATCTCCCGCCGGGCACCGGCGATGTACATATTACCGTAGCGCAAGGGTATCCGGTTTCAGGAGCAGTGATTGTTACAACTCCGCAAAATGTTGCTTTAGCTGATGCCCAAAAGGGTATTGGTATGTTTTTGATGGACGCTATTAACATCCCGCTATTGGGTGTAATAGAAAATATGGCTTACTTCACTCCAGCGGAGCTTCCAGAGAATAAATATTATATTTTTGGAAAAGATGGTGGCAAACGTTTAGCAGAACGATTCAACACCCCCTTTTTAGGTGAAATTCCCTTGATAAAAAGCATTAGCGATGCCGGTGACAATGGATATCCCATCGTGATTGATGAAGATGAACTTATCGCTAAGGAGTTTTTAGCTATTGCAGAAAAGGTAGCACAACAATTATCGTTGCAGCATGTGCTTACCTAAGATGATATATTTTATATTATACAATAAATAATTTTTAGTATCTTTACGTCTATTTTTAAAACCATATAGGTTATGAGTATACAGGAACGAGTAGAAGAAGCACTTAATACCTTAAGGCCTTATTTAGAAGCCGATGGCGGGAACGTAACGATCGAGGAAATAACCCCCGATAATGTTGTTCGCCTACGTTTATTAGGTTCATGTGCATCATGTTCAATGAGTATTATGACCTTCAAAGCAGGTTTGGAACAGGCAATACAAAAAGCCGTTCCAGAAATTACTGCAGTGGAAGCCATCAATATAACAGATTCAAACGACCCGAACGCTACACTCCCACAACGTGTTAACTAATCGGAGTATTCTTTTTAACATTATTTAACAGGGCAAATTGTAGAGTTTTTGGTAGTTTTATGACATTATGAAACCATCATGATTTTCCATAGAAACACAAATAGAGATCATGATAGCTTCATTGCCACTAAAAAACAAATTTGCGCGAATGAAAATAAACTTCTTAATAGCTTGCCTTCTTTTTTTACTGTGTACTGCTGTAAAAGGCCAGCAGCATACTGAAAGAAAGTTAGTGCAATTTAGCGGAGTTATTCATAATGCCGATTCAAATATCGCGGTACCCTATGTAACCTTAACCAACCTTTCTTATCAGAAACAATTATTTAATGCCAATCATCAGGGTTTCTTTTCTTTTGTAGCGCACGAAGGGGACACCATTAAGCTCAGTGCGGTGGGTTATCATTCCGAACAATTGGTTATACCATTATCAACGGATAATAAGGTTACAGTCAATTTAAAAATGAGAACTCAAATAATAGACTTACCTGTGGTAACAGTGTATCCTTGGGCAAGTATTGACGAGTTTAACTATGCCTTTATGAATCTGCATATCGCAGATGACGATTATCTGATTGCACAGAAGAATTTAACATACGAATCGCTGGTGGCTTTAGCTAAAACTGTTCCTAGAAATGCTTCAGAAATACAAAATCTAGATGCAAATTATCGGCACATAGGGCTTAGCAATAAAGCGGTTAACCAACGTAATTCAAATGCGCTATTCAGTCCTTTAGCGTGGGCGAGCTTCATTAACCAAATTTCACAGGGCAACAAAAGTAGGGGAAAATAGAAGTCTTATTTTTCAACCCAGCGAATCTTTTCTTCTATCGGTTTTCGAAATCCTTCCTTTTCCTCTTCCTGATGATATCCAAGATAAAACAGGCCAAGACACTCTTCATTTTCTTCGTCAATATCTAAAAATGAACCGAGGCCCTTTCTTGTATCTGGTGTACTCCAATATCCTCCGATACCCTCCGCCGTAGCTGCCAACCAGAGATTTTGAATCGCGCAACCCACGGCAGCAACTTCTTCCCAACGCGGTACGGCTCCACTATAGTGAATATGAATGGCAATTACCGCGGCCGACTGGACAATTTTTTCCTTAATTACCTCGTATTTCTTTTGTAAAAACTGCGCCTCGGGAGTTTGTTCTTTATATAAATCGGCCATTTTATCAGCCAATTGAAACAAACCCTCACCCTTAAACACCGTAAATCTCCATGGTTGTGTGAGTTTATGATTAGGTGCATAGTTGGCGTACCCCAATAACTGAAGGATTGTTTCATTCGAAATCTCTTTCTCTACATAACTGGCGGGAAAAATGCTGCGCCGATATTTTATAAGGTGGAGAATGTTTTCTTTCTTAGGCATATCTATTACTTAAAAAATTGCCACCAACCCTGTTTTCAACTGGTGTTGGTGGCAATTGTACTTTACTTCTACTATTTATTTTATACACTTCCCTTGACCTCAATAAAGTCGGCCATAATATTCAAGCTTTCGTCCTCCAGAAAATCTTTATCTGATCGGGGCAACGTTTGTCCTTTCGATACTTCCGGAAGTCCCTCCAGCAGGCGACGGGCATTAACCCGACTCCTATTTTTATCCTCTTGCTCTTCTCTTTCCTTTTTCAGTTTTGCCTCTTGCAGCGAAATGGATGTTTCATTCTCGCGCTTTTTAAAGGTTTCAATATCATCTAACAGGTATTTATACTCTGCAGAGTTTTTCATTCGCTCATTATGTTTATTCACCAACGTAGGTTTAACGGCATTTAAATCCGCATAGGCTGTATATGTAGAGGATTTAATTTGATCCCATGGCAAAGCAGCTTTTTCTGAGCTTTCCCCAAATTTATCCGCGGCGTAAATCATCGGAAATTCTATGTCTGGTGTCACCCCTTTATGTTGGGTACTGCTTCCATTAATCCTATAAAATTTATATGTGGTAAAGTTAATCTGTCCGAATTTAGGTGCGCCCTGCGGCGTTCCGTCATCTACAGATGCAGCGTCCTCAGATTTGTCTCGCGCGTTTAGTAAAAGTCGATCTGCTCGACTAATAAACTGATCCATCGCAACAGCACTTTGTACGGTCCCTTTTCCATAAGATTGTGTGCCAACGATAATTCCTCTACCATAATCCTGGATCGCGGCAGCAAAAATCTCCGAGGCAGACGCACTGAAACGATCAATCATCACCCCTAGAGGCCCTTCCCAGCTAATCCCCGTATCATCGTCACTATTAACTTCAACTCTATCATTAGGATCACGCACCTGAACTACCGGCCCAGATTTGATAAACAATCCGGTTAACTCAACGGCCTCGATCAATGATCCCCCGCCGTTTGCCCGTAGATCCATCAGTACACCGTCCACTTTTTCCTGCTTCAACGTATCTAATATCCTTCTTACATCACGTGTCGTGCTTTTATAATCCGGATTACCTGCCTGCATTTCCTTAAAGTTAAGATAAAATCCAGGGACCTTGATAACCCCTATTTTATAGGTTTTTCCGTCATCTCCTTTTACTTCCTTAATTTCCTTCTTGGCAGATTGCTCTTCATCTACAATCTTATCTCTTACCAAAGAAATAACCTTCGGAGTAGCGGTGAGTTCTTGCCCGGCCGAGATGACTTTTAGCCTTACGGTTGTACCCTTAGGCCCTTTTATTTTAGAAACAACATTACCCAGTCTCCATCCTATTACATCCACAAATTCACCATCTCCCTGGGCAACACCAATAATACGATCATCCTGCTTTAATGTCTTATCCCTAAAAGCGGGTCCTCCAGGCACTACACGCATTACTTTTACCACTTCGTTATCCATCATCAATTGCGCACCTATTCCCTCAAAAGATCTAGACATACTTTCATTGAACCGTTGTGCATCCTCTGGTGTAAAGTAGTTGGTATGCGGGTCTATGGCTGCAGTAAAAGCATTCATCATCCCTTGAAATGCATCGTAGTTATTAGAAGTGTTTTCCTGCGAAAGTAGGTTCTGATAGCGTTCTTTAAGTGTCTTCTTATTTTTTGCATCATCTCCCTCTTTACCCGTGCTGCTTAACTTCAGGTTCAACAGGTCATATTTTATTCTCTTTTTCCAGCTATCCTTTGCTTCGTGTTCACTTTTAAACCACCCCAAGTCTTCCCTATTATACACGAAAGATTCATCTTTCGTAAAATCATAGCTACCGTCAATTTGCGAGACAGCATATTTTACCTGCTCATTGAATCGTTTCCTATAAACATTGTACATCTGAAACATCGCGCTCAGATCACCATTTTTTAGATCATTCAATAACACTTTACGATAAGATTCAAAGCTATCAATATCTGATTGGAGAAAATAGTTTTTCCCTTGGTCGAGTCCTTTTAAATATAAATCAAACACCACTGACGACAATGAATCGTCAAAGGGAACTTTTTTATAATGGGCCTTTTCCAGTAACCCTACCAAATCTTTAGCAATAACCTCTTGTTTGGCATTGGGTCGCAGTGTTCCTGCCCCCTCATCCAATTTAACGCGCGGATTAGCACTGCACGCAACGGCAGCAACAACAAACAACGCCAGAAACAATTTTTTCAACATCTCTTGGAACGATTTAATATCCATTATTTTTTAGTAATACTCTATTAGACAATTCTGTCCTTAAGGGTTTAAATTTATCAAAAAAAGAACCAACTTTTATAAATCCCCGTACTAAAAGAGGATTTAATGTAATAGGCACATAAATTTTACATTCATTTTAACCAACAGCGCAGCATCCAATTTTTTCGAAATTAGGTTGTTCGTCTCATAAACTCAAGGTAAAACAGCTATGATAGCATCTTTCTCTAACCGCAAAGCGGTTTTTTCATCTGTATGCACCAACATGAGTCTATTTTTAATGCTATCGTATTCTTGCAAGTATGACAATGCTTTGGCATAATCTTTTGTTTGTATATATATATCCCCCAAATCATCATATATACGCATACTGAGTAATTCATCTCTGCTTTGCACAGCATATCTTGCTGCAGAAGTATAATCGTTTATAGCCAGTGTATATTCTTTTAATATTTTCTTCACCTTTCCTAAGCTATATAGACTGTACGACATATCCCGATGATTTCCACCATACATAGAGGCCACTTTAACCGCCTGTAGATGAAACCATCTTGATTGGGTGTATTTTTTTTCCGCTAAATAAATAGATGCCAAACTATTGTACGCCCCTACACGACCACTAGCGCTCTTTACACGGCCATAAAGTGGTAGCACTTTCTTGATAATATCCTGCTCCGCATCATGATATTGCCCCTTACGCGCTTTTAAAATAGCCAATTTCTCCATCGAGATCGCTTCGTTATAGGTGTTTTTCGCTTTCACCGCCAAGCGGTTCATAAGACTATAGTAAGTAAAGGCCTGTTCTGCATTATCAAGGAAATCATAAAGTGCAGCAAGGTTTTTACAAACAACTATTTGCGCGTCCGCATCTTTTAGCTCATCTTTTATAGCTAACGCTCTCTGGAAACTATTAATGGCCTTCTCATATGCTTTATTTTCCACATGAAGGATCCCCAATCTATTTTGGAGATTGGAAATCATCTCCTTATTATCCAGTTGCAAATAAGCCTGTAGCGATTGCTGCAAAGAGTTTTCCAGATCTAACGCTGTAAAAGTAGCATTCAAAGCATTTGTTGACAATGGAGCAGCTGCTCCTGTTTGCTGCATAAGGCTAATGAGCTGTTGTTCTTCCAAAAATTTCATTACAGCATCCGCACCAGCATGCTTTTTTTCATACTCTTCTTCCAATAACTGTTCCTTCGTTTTCTCTGGAGGTAATTCATAAAGCGCAGGTCCGATCCCTACAAAATCCCTCTTCACTGATACGGTGTCTTCTGTCTTGTTGTTTTTCTTTATTTCCTTTTGCACCGGCCAAGCCAGTGCGCCCGAAAAAGAAATTCCAACAAGGCAAGAAGCCAGTGTATATTTAACTTTTTTATGCATGTACACTGTTAACTATGTTAGCTAATATACAAACTTAACTAAAAATGATTTCAAATCCAATTTTGCAGAACCCTTGGGTAAACTATTGTCTTTAGCCAAAATTTAGTTAAGTTTGCTAAAAATCATGGCAACAACTCCTCCTTTAGCAGAGCGCATGCGCCCAGAAGACATGAACGACTATGTTGGCCAATATCATTTATTAGGCCCAAATGCTGTTTTGCGAAAGTCTATCGAAAGCAACAATCTGCCTTCCATGATTTTGTGGGGCCCTCCAGGAGTAGGCAAAACAACCTTGGCATATATTATTTCAAAAACATTAAATCGCCCTTTTTTTAATTTAAGTGCGATAAATGCAGGTGTAAAAGATGTGAGAGAGGTTATAGAAAAAGCCAATCTCAGTAAAAACATGTTTGCGGAACAGCCTATATTATTTATTGATGAAATTCATCGGTTTTCAAAATCACAACAAGACTCTTTGCTGGGAGCTGTAGAGCGGGGTTTGGTGACGTTAATTGGTGCTACTACTGAAAATCCATCTTTTGAGGTCATCTCGGCATTGCTGTCAAGGTGTCAGGTGTATACATTAAAATCATTGGAAGAGGATGATTTGGTTAAACTCATTCAAAAGGCATTAGCCGAGGATATACTCCTAAAAACAAAAGGAATTATTATTGATGAGCACGAGGCACTGATCCGGATCTCCGGAGGTGATGCTAGAAAGCTACTCAATGTACTCGAACTAGTGGCCAATGCATTAGAAAAAGGGCAACATCATATTAACAATGAATTTGTGCTGAAGCAGGTACAGCAAAACATGGCTCTGTATGATAAGGCCGGCGAACAGCATTATGATATTATCTCCGCTTTTATCAAATCCATCAGAGGAAGCGACCCAAATGCAGCTGTGTATTGGTTGGCTCGAATGATTGAGGGGGGAGAGGATCCTTTATTTATTGCCAGACGCTTACTTATTCTGGCTTCCGAAGACATCGGCAACGCAAACCCCAATGCACTACTGTTGGCCAACAATTGTTTTCAGGCGGTAAATGTCATCGGGTGGCCGGAGTCACGGATTATTTTATCCCAAACAGTAACCTATATGGCTTCTTCAGCGAAGAGCAATGCAGCTTATGAAGCGATCAACAAAGCACAGGCCCTGGTAAAAGAAACGGGCGACCTGTCGGTGCCTTTACATTTACGCAATGCACCCACAAAATTGATGAAAAATTTAGATTATGGCAAAGAATATAAATATGCGCATGCTTACGAAGGAAACTTCGTTGAACAAGAATTTATGCCAAAGGAAATAAATGGAAAATTATTATACGATCCTGGGAATAACCCAGCAGAATATAAGTTAAGAGAACATCTGAAAAAATTGTGGAAAAATAAATACGGATATTAAAACGCTTTCATCCGATTGTCATACAATACCTAATGTTTCGCACGCTTTTTCAGCGGCCAGCTTTTCGGCATTCTTTTTATTATAATCCCGGCCGGTGCCCTTCACCTCTCCGGAAATAATGGCATCAACAGTAAAAAGCTTGGCGCTTTCTCCTTCAGCATTATTGGTAACTTCGAAGAATACTTCATTTCCTGTTGACTGACACCACTCGATTAATCTACTTTTAAAATTCGTTTCCGTTTGCTCTAAAAGGTGAATATCCACGTGTGGTTTTATAATTCTATTTAGTAGGAAATTACGGGTAAACAGGTACCCCTTATCGAGATATACAGCACCCACCAACGCTTCAAAAGCATCACCCAATAACGAGCTGGACTTTCCGGGGTAACTTACCATCTTCGAATCGTATTGAATAAGTTCATCGAAGCCTAGCTTTCTCGCTAATTGATTTAAATGAACTCTACTCACGATTTTCGACCTCATTTCCGTCAAAAATCCTTCATCTTTATAGGGATACATTTTGAAAAGCAACTCTGCGACCACAGCGCCTAAAATGGCATCACCCAGAAACTCTAGTCGCTCATTACTGTTTTTTGTACCTCTTTTCACATGTACTGCCACCGATTTATGGCGAAAGGCCATTTGATAGAGGTATATATTTCCTGGAACAAATCCCAATAGATTCTTAAGCGCCCTTACGTACTTACGTTTGGACGACAGGTAGAGCTTATAAATGCTAAAAAAAATAGACATTATTTTCCTGGAAAATTTTGCAGAAATCTCCCGCTATTACATAAAAGCATCACAAAGACATCAAATATTCACATCTAAAAGAATTACTCTTCGAACCTTTTAAATATAACAGAAGCATTATGTCCACCAAAGCCGAATGTATTACTTAAAGCATAATCAACCGTTCTGCTTTGGGCAGAATTAAAAGTGAAATTAAGCTTACTATCCAAGTTAGGGTCGTCAGTGAAATGGTTGATTGTGGGTGGTATAATCCCATTTCGAATAGCCAGAATAGATGCGATCGATTCAACAGCTCCGGCAGCCCCTAAAAGGTGTCCTGTCATAGACTTCGTAGAACTGATATTTAATGCGTATGCGTGTTCTTCAAAATGATCTAAGATGGCCTTCGACTCACTGATATCTCCTACTGGGGTTGAAGTACCATGTACATTAATATAATCGATGTCTTCTTTAGAAATCCTTGCGTCTTTTATGGCATTTGTCATAGCAAGACGCGCACCCAAGCCCTCGGGATGAGAAGCCGTAATATGATGTGCATCAGCGCTCATACCTCCACCAACCAGCTCGGCATAGATTTTAGCCCCTCGTGCTTTAGCATGCTCTAAACTTTCCAGAATGATGGTCCCAGAACCTTCTCCTGCTACAAAACCATCTCTGTCGTTATCAAATGGCCTAGAGGCGGTAGACGGATCATCGTTGCGGGTAGAGAGCGCATGCATGGCATTGAATCCGCCGATGCCTGCCTCATTGATAATCGCTTCCGATCCTCCACTGATGATTACATCTGCGTAACCTGTTCTGATATAATTTAACGAATCTATCAGCGCATGGGTTGATGAGGCACAGGCTGATACCGTAGAAAAGTTCAAGCCATGTAAGCCATATTTCATAGAAATGTGCCCTGGACAAATATCCAATATCATCTTCGGTATAAAAAAAGGATTATACCTTGGCGTACCATCTCCTTTCGCAAAATTGCTTACTTCATCTAAAAAGGTTTTCAATCCTCCGATACCAGAACCCCATATAACACCAATGCGGTCCGTATTTAACTGATCGAATACTAATCCGGCATCACGAACAGCTTCTTCAGTAGAAGCAAGGGCGTAATGAACAAATGGATCTAATTTGCGTGCATCCTTACGATCCATGAATTGTGTTGGATCGAAATTTTTGACCTCACACGCAAATTTTGTTTTAAATTTCTCTGCATCAAAATGCGTAATGGGAGCAGCTCCGCTTACCCCGTTGATCAAACCATTCCAATATTCAGAAACAGTATTACCAATAGGAGTAAGCGCACCTAATCCTGTTACTACTACTCTTTTAAGCTCCATTTATTCGATTGGCCTAATTTTTAGTTAGTTAACGTTTTTTTCTAAGTAAGCTACAGCTTGTCCAACAGTGCTGATGGTTTCAGCTTGGTCATCAGGGATAGCTACGTTGAACTCCTTTTCAAACTCCATGATCAACTCTACGGTGTCTAACGAATCAGCACCCAAATCATTGGTGAATGAAGCCTCTGGTGTAACTTCATTTTCGTCAACACCTAATTTCTCAACGATAATTGCTTTAACTCTTGAAGCGATATCAGACATGATTTTTATGGTTTAATGTTTAATAAATCAGTGCAAAGAAAAATAAAATTCAGCAAATATCAAACCTTTTTAAGTTTTAGCGTAAATACTTTATTTTTATTCCTCTTGAACTAAGTGATAATCCGTACCTTTTGGAAAAGAATTCTTCTCGTTTATTTTTTTAAAACATACCTATTTAGAAACAACAAAATTTCCGTTTTGTGTTCAACAAACCAATTAGCGGAAATGTAATTAATCCCTTTTAGTTTATTTACCCTCGTTCGTGAATCCCGTGCATTTTATATAAGTTTGCATGAAAGTACAAGAAATTTTGAACAAATTAACATTAAAGTACGAATTAGACATAGACTTTACGCTAATCGCCATTACGTGTCCATTAAAAGACTATCGGTTGTGTTATTATATAAATAAATCCGCGGGGCTTGATCTTCACAAAATAGAAGACCATGAAATATGGATAGACAGCCAACAGACATTTTATTTTAGTAGGTATACGCATGAGGATGCAACCAATGATACAACCTATTTTATGCTAAGCAATAGGGGAATTGAATCAGGAATACTGATTCCCGAAATGAAGGCGACCGACTACTTTTTGCTGGTGAAAAACGCTATTGACGATGAACTTCTTGACTGGCAAATTGCTCAACTAAATAATATACGTGATGTAGTGGTCGCTTCAGAAATTGATCCCCACAAATTGAAATCGAGAGAAAATTTAGTATTTTAGCTTGATTGATGTTTTTTCTTACCTTTGCCAGTGTAGAAACTACACTATAACAGGAAATAAAACCATTCTCCAAAAGGAGAAGTAAAAGATAAAAACAAAAAATATTAAACAACCAAGAAGAATGAGTGCAAAAACAACAAATATTTTGATGCCATTTTCACCCATTCTTAAGCTATTAAAAAAACAGTCAGATGAAAAAAGTTCATAAGAGAACTAAAATTGTAGCCACACTAGGCCCTGCTTCTTCTCCTAAAGAAATATTGAGCAGCTTAATCGAAAAAGGGGTAGACGTTTGTCGTTTAAACTTCTCGCATGGGAGCCAGGAAGATCACTTAAAAGTTATTCATACGATTAAAGAGATCAACGCTGAGAACCATCTAAATGTAGGTATATTGGCAGACTTACAGGGTCCAAAAATACGCATTGGAAAAATGAAAGAGGGAGGAGCCATTTTATTGAATGGCAAACACCTTCGCATTACCACGAAAGAACTAATAGGCAATGAAAACGAGATCTATATTACGTACCAAGAGTTTCCAAAAGATGTTACAGCAGGTGAGATTATTTTACTAGACGATGGTAAAATCCAATTACGTGTGCTCAATACCAACGCGATCGATACTGTTAATTGCGAGGTAGTACACGGTGGCGTTTTAACTTCGAGAAAAGGCGTAAATCTGCCTAATACAAAAGTTTCTATTCCCAGCTTAACGGAAGAAGATTTAGACAATCTTAATTTTGTGTTAAATTATGATGTAGAATGGATCGGCATGTCTTTTGTGCGTACCGCTGAAGATATTTTTCAATGTAAAAAAATAATTGCTGAGAAAGGAAAATCGGCAAGGGTAATTGCCAAGATTGAGAAACCTGAGGCGATAGATAATATTGATAGTATTATCGCTGCTACTGATGCTGTGATGGTTGCACGTGGTGATCTAGGAGTAGAAATTCCGATGGAACAGGTACCTTTGTTACAAAAATTAATTGTGCAGAAATGTCGTGATGCCTCTAAACCGGTGATTATTGCCACACAAATGTTGGAAAGTATGATCACAACCCCGAGGCCCACACGTGCTGAAGTAAACGACGTAGCCAACTCCGTTCTTGATGGAGCAGATGCGGTGATGTTAAGCGGAGAAACGTCGGTAGGAGAATTCCCTGAAATTGTGATTGAGACGATGACAAAAATCATCAAAAATGTGGAAGGAACAGCGTATCCCTACTTCGCGTCTCGCAAAGCTAGTCACAACCCTTCTACCTCCATTCCCGATTCGATTTGCGCGTCTTCTGTTTACTTAACACAACAGGTCAAGGCAAAATCTATTGTGGCCATGACTTCTTCAGGTTACACCGCATTTGAGATTTCCAGCCATAGACCCGATTCAGATATTCATATCTTTACGGGAAATAAGTCTCTTTTGAATACCTTAAGTTTGTTATGGGGAGTAAAAGGATTTTACTATGACGGAGAGGAGAGTACCGACTCGTCTATTGCAGATGTAAATTCTCAATTAAAAGAAGCGGGATTAATTGCTTCAGGCGATTTAGTGGTGAATACAGCCTCTATTCCAATCAATGAAAAGGGTAGAACCAATATGATTAAGGTTACCGAAATTAAATAATTTAAAAAAACGAGCGTGTTCTTCTGGATTATTCGAAAACACGCTCGTTTGCTTTTATTTTTTGCAGTACTTTTTCTTTTCCTATAGCAATTTTATCTTCCTGTAACTCATCAATTATGGTCTTGCCAACATCTTTCTCTTTCTCCGATTGATACACGGTCAATTCTTCTGAATCTTCAATCAGGTCATCATACGGACCTCGCGCGCTCATCAGTTTAACCAGAACGGGAAGGCACTCAAAAAACACAAAAAGTAATGCAATAAAGGTTATTGCCCAATAATTACTGTCATTAATTTTACCCTCCTTATCGTATTTTAATTGCCCTAGGGCTGCATTTCTATCAGCAAAACCCGCAAGGTTTACCAAACTATCAAGCTGTTTGGATGTCATGAGCCTTTCATCAAAAAGTCCATCGAATCGTCTTCTTTCATTAAGAAGCTGCTCCTGTCTTTCTATTCGGCCCGACAATTCCTGTTCGCTTCTTTCTCTACTTCTTAACTCTTCTTCCTTCCGTTTCGCATAGGGTCCATAACCCATCACACCAGATGTTTCGAGCGTTTTGTTTCCAAAAATCTCATAATTTAAATCCTGCCGATCTTTCTTCAGATTGGCTGATATAGCATCCCTTTCTGCCCTTAACAAATTCAATTTATTGATTTCAACGGCATATTTACTATTAAAAGTATTGTTTATGGTGTCTATTTTAGCTCTCTGTATATCGAGGTAATTTACCTTTAGCTGTTCTTTAATCTCTTTCTCAAAAACCTTCATTTCAAGTGGTCTCGAAATAACGATGCCAATTAAAATGGCGAGTATAAGACGGGGGGTTGCCTGTAAAAATTGCTTCAATGGAGCTCTTTTCTTATTGATGGTAGAAACGATATAGCGGTCCATATTGAAGATAGCAAGCCCCCAAATGAAGCCAAACAAGATAGCAGTCAACGCGGCAAAGGGGCTTCCGCTGAAAACAAAGTACATGGCATATGCACCAGCAGTTGCCGCAAATAACCCGGTAAAAAATATCGTCGCGCCGATCCCCACATATTTGTTCTGCTCTGTTGGGGTTTTAGCAAGTGCCTGGATATGCGCTCCGCTGCAAAACCAAAAGAAATTATTTATTTTTTTCATTACACCATATAACTAATTCTTACAGATAAGCAAGCAGCCCTTCAAATGCCATACCTCTCGAAGCCTTCAACAATATCAAAGCATGTTCTATGGGAGTATCCCTTAAAGCATTTTTAACTGCCTCTAAATCTTTATAGAATTCACTTCCTTTGCCGGCTTTGTCTTTTAGACTATAAAAGCACGGTCCTACCAAAATGCTACGCTCGAGCGCCATTTTTTCCACACGTTCTATTAATTTTAAATGCTCTTCTGCCGCTTCATCTCCCATTTCAAACATATCACCCAAAACAACCACTTTTTTATTATCGGCGGCAATTGTTTCCACGTTATCTAAAGCGGCCGCCATACTACTTGCGTTCGCATTGTAATAATCGCATATAACCGTGTTTTTTTCTGTTTTAGTGAGCTGTGAGCGACTATTGATCGGCACGTAGCCCTTAATTCCCTTGTTGATTTCTTCTGTTGTCAGGCCAAAATACAGACCGATACTTACCGCAGCGAGTATATTCTCCAAATTATATGCCCCTGTAAGATTGGATGGCACGGTGGCTGCGGCACAACCAAAGGTTTTCATACTGTTCCAAGATAAAATCAAATGAGGGTTTGCGGAAATAAGCTTTCCCTTGATATCATTACCTGAAGTAAAACCGTAAGTGATAATCTGTTTAAACTCTTTATTACTGGCCATTGCCAGCAAATGACTATTATCTGCTTGCAAAAAAAGAGTCCCATTATGTTCTTCCAACCAGCTATATAATTCCCCTTTTGCCTTTTTCACTCCTTCAAAGCTACCAAACCCTTCCAAATGAGCTTTACCAACATTCGTTATAAGCCCTAGATCGGGTTTCGCTATAGCGCATAAAAGGGCTATTTCTCCCACATGGTTGGCTCCCATTTCGATAATCCCCATTTCGATATCAGTCCTAATCTCAAGAAGACTTAGGGGTACACCGATATGGTTATTTAAGTTCCCTTTCGTGGCATATATCTTGAATTTCTGAGATAAAACCGCGGAAATTAATTCTTTTGTGGTCGTTTTTCCATTTGTTCCAGTTATTCCAATAATAGGGATTTTTAATTGTTCACGATGATAAGTCGCCAAGTCCTGCAAAGTCCGTAAGACATCCTCTACCAAAATATATTTTTCATCGCCTTGTGGCGGTGGCTCGTCTACTACCGCCAGAGCAGCACCCATTGATAAAGCCTCCTCTGCAAAGACATTACCATTAAAGCTTGCCCCTCTCAGCGCAAAAAATATAGATCCTGGAATGATTTTCCGTGTATCCGTTGATATTATTGGATATTGTTGGAAGCGCTTATATAATTCCACTATATGCATAAAATTCTTTTTCGGCTAATTTACGGATTAAAAAATAATCGAAAACGCACATCATAACTAGCCTTCTGTTACTCCAACGCTATCAATCGTTGTCCCTTCGTCATCTTCTTCCTCCAGATTGCCTTTATCTTCTGCAACACAGCTCAATCCTTCATCCGTCATCACCCACTCGGTATACACGTCATGCCTACTTCCCTCTGGATAATGATCGCGGCATTGCCATACCGGCAAATTTCGTATATAGCGATCCGCCTCCATACTCAAAAAAACTTTCGCACCCACAGGCAATGACATTTTAATATTTACACGTTGATCACGCATTAACTCTCCTTTCGGTAATGTTGAGTGGCTATCAAAAACAATGTGCTGTTCTTGTTGATTCACATTATATACCATTCTTTCCGTCCTTTTCACAGCTACTTCGAAATCCCTTCCACTGGCACTGAATTCTCTAATTAGTTTAGGTTGCGTGTTGGCTTCTCCTTTAACGATATAGATATCCACTGATCGTATATTTTTAAATTTACCTCTTCTTTTATTCGATTTAATGATCGTACCAATAGAGTCCGCCCGGTTCGCACCGCTATCCACTACCTTTATCACATTGACATCGTTCACATCGATATAATATTGAGGATAGGCATCCAATACACGTTCTTGCACAACAGACGCATCTTCTGTAAAATCCTCCGCTGTTTGAATAGCATAGTAAGAAATAGTACCCACGGCTATCAGCCAGACAATCAGTAACCCGAAACCAACATAACTACCGGCCAATCTTCTATTGAAAACGATTCGAATAGCCAATATAATCAGTGCAATCAGCGGAATGGCCAAACTAAAAAAGAAGGACACAATAACTATATTTTTATTGGCATCAGCAATGAGGTATAAAGGAAAATCAGCGCCATAAAATCCATGAACACCACTTCTGTCCCAAGTAGGAAAGGCCAGTACCGCACTCACCAAAAGACCCACCAATGCCGCGCATAATCCAAATATGATGATTGCTCCAACAACCTTCAAAAAAACTACAAATGTCTTTGCTATCAGATTTGCGGCGCTTTCCAATGCTTCGCCAGCTTTATTCAGGCCGGGTTTAACGCTTTCCCCGGCCATAGTAAAATTTCCGCGAAGGCCCTCCATTTCCTCTTCAAAGTTTTTTTTGAAATTCTGTAAATTGGGTGCTTCTCCGCGCATGGCCATTCGATCCGCCCTCGTCTTCGCAACGGGAACCACGATCCACAAAATCACATAAAGCAAAAATCCGGTACCTGCAAAAACAAATAGCAAAACCATCGCCAGTCTTACCCATAATGTTTCTATATCCAAATAATGGCCAAGACCCGCGCAAACACCGCCAAAAACTTTATCATCCGGATCCCTGAAAAGTTTACGTTGCCCCGTATATCCAGCGCCATAATACCCCTGTTGTCCATACGCATATGTATCCCCTTCACTCCCTGTCTCAAAATCACTAACTCTTCCCATTTGAGCGCACACTTCTTCTACATCCTGCATCGTAATAACCTCCTTTTTCCCCGCCACTATCCGCTCATTAAACATTTCTGCTATCCTATTTTCAATATCATCTACAATCTCCTTACTGTCTTCTGTATAGGCAAAATGTTTCTTGACATCGATCATATACGCGCGGAGCATTTCGTAAGCATCTTCTTCTATGTGAAAAACAATGCCGTTTATATTTATGATAATCGTTTTATTCATGACTCGTAAATTTATAGGTTGATCTCTTTATTTTCTTCTTTATTTAACGTGTTGGTTGATGTTTGTACAGCAAAAACCAATTCGTTCCATGTTTCATCCAACGCTTTCAATACATCCTGGCCCGCTGGTGTAATCTGATAATACTTTCTTGGTGGGCCTGAATTGGATTCTTTCCAGATATAACTAAGCAAGGCATTGTTCTTTAAGCGGGTTAAGAGAGGGTATAAAGTACCCTCAACCACCAATAGCCGAGCTGTTTTCAGCTCATTGATGATATCTGAGGCATAAATTTCCCCTCGGGAAATTATGGATAGAATACAATATTCCAGTATTCCTTTCCTCATTTGGGTTTGTGTATTTTCTACTATCATATAACAAAGATATATGTTTTGTTAGGTATTATGCAATACATAGTAGTATATAAAAATAAGACAAACAATTAAAACACTCATTATCAATAATATAATTTAAATTTAGTCTTTCTGTTTTGTCACATGGCACCCTACCAAGCTAATTAGACACCTATCGTTTGAAGGTTTAGTAGAAATTATGAGAAGAAATAGTGTGTTTTTCACACAATTCTATTTGCATTTTAATATTCCTTCCAATACATTTACAAACTAAAATCTTTATAAACAGACGCATGACTAAAGTTATTAACCTGAAAAATTCTTTTATAGATATATTTAATCAGAAACCACTCATTGTTCGATCACCCGGTAGAGTCAATTTAATAGGAGAGCACACCGATTACAATAACGGACTAGTGCTACCGGCCGCCATAGATAAAAATGTATATTTGGGTATCGCAAAAAACGGTACCGATAAAATTAGGTTACACTCCATTGACCTCTCAGATTCCTTTGAAACAACCCTCACAGAAATAAAAAAAACAGATAAGCTGTGGCCCGACTATCTTCTAGGTGTTGTTGAACAGTTGCAGTTAAATAACTATCCCCTCTCCGAAGGATTCGATATTGCTTTCACCGGCGATATCCCTCAGGGAGCCGGGCTGTCTTCTTCTGCAGCGCTGGAATGCGCAACCGCTTTTGCCCTCGATCAATTGTTCCAATTAAACCTGAAAAGATTAGATATAGCACTGTTCTCCCAAGCCGCAGAAAACCAGTTTGTTGGTGTGAATTGTGGTCTTATGGATCAATTTGCGAGTACTTTTGGAAAGGAAAAGCATCTTATTAAACTTGACTGTGCCGACTATTCATATGAATATATCCCATTTAACACTAACGACATCAAAATTCTCTTAATAGATACTCAGGTAAAACATTCCTTAGCTTCATCGGCCTATAATGAGCGTCGGGAGCAATGTGAAGAAGGGGTTAGGCTCATCAGCCAAACACATCCGGAAGTTACCAGCTTGAGAGACGCTTCTGAAGAATTACTGCTAAAGTATGTAAAACCAGTTGATGAAATCATTTATCGCCGCTGTACATACGTAGTGTCGGAAATAAACAGACTTCAGCTTGGTTGTGAAGATTTAAAACAAGATGATTTTGCGTCCTTTGGAAAACGCATGTTCGAGACGCATGAAGGCTTGCAGCACCTTTACGAGGTAAGCTGCGATGAGCTTGATATTTTGGTGCAACTCGCTAAAAATTATCCAGAAGTTTTAGGCTCGCGGATGATGGGTGGTGGTTTTGGCGGCTGCACAATCAACCTAATCAAAGCGGATAAAGCCGAAGAGATCGCTGAAGCTATAACCCTTGCATATAAACAGCAAACAGGAATAGAGATTCCCTACTACATAGCAGAAATCAGTTCTGGAACCGATATCGTTAACCCAACACAGGATTAAACATGACGCATTATAAGCTTCCACTACTTATTGATTTCAAGAAAAAAGGAGGCGAAAAGAGCACTGCTCTTATTATATTAAAGAATAACAGAGGCATGCAGGTGGCCTTAACCAATTATGGAGCAAGGATTGTCAGCATCATTGTTCCTGACAAACAGGGCAAACCAACAGATGTTGTGCTCGGCTTTGACTCCATTGAAGGTTACTTAATTGCTGACGAAATCTATCACGGAGCAACTATCGGCAGATTTGCCAATAGAATCAAGAACGGCACCTTCCGTTTAGATGAAAAAACCTATTCTACTGAACCCAATAATGGACCGAATGCCTTACATGGCGGAAAAAACGGCTTCCACAATAAAATATGGGACAGAAGGTTGCAAAATCCCAATGGTGTTACTTTTTATTGTACCTCTGCAGACCATGAGGAAGGTTTCCCTGGCAATCTTACTGTTTCTGTTGACTATTTATTAACAGATAACAATGAACTAAAAATATCTTTTAGAGCCAAAAGTGATCAGGATACTGTTATCAACGTAACAAATCATGCTTATTTTAACCTTAATGGGGAGGGGGAGGGCGATGTTCTTGATCACACGATATACATTTCTGCGAACGAATATATTCCCATCGACGACAAGCAGATACCTACGGGAGAAATCCTGGCGGTTACAGATACACCTTTTGATTTCCGTGAACCAAAGGCGCTGTTGCAGCATATTCATGAAGATCATCTCCAGATAAATCGCGGGGGAGGGGGCTATGATCACAACTTCGTCTTGGATAAAGAAAGAACAGATGGACAACATGTGGTCGCGTCAGCGTACACAGCAAAAAGCGGTATACGCCTCGAGGTATTAACCACCGAACCGGGTGTGCAGTTTTATACTGGCAATGCCCTAAGTGGCAAGGATGTCGGAAAATCTGGCAGAAACTATGCCCGGCAGCATGCTTTCTGCTTCGAAACACAGCATTTTCCGGATTCACCAAATCAACCGGCTTTTCCCTCCACACTTTTGAAAGCAAAACAAATTTTTCAATCGCAAACAACATATCGCTTTAACGTAATAAAATAAAAATAAAAAACCAATGAAAACCCTACACACCACCGATTACCTCGTGTTTCTTTTTTATTTCCTTATAGTCGCTTTATATGGCTATTGGGTTTATCAAAGGAAAAAATCACTGACGGCCGATTCGAAAGACTATTTTCTTGCCGAAGGCTCTTTAACTTGGTGGGCCATCGGAGCCTCCTTAATCGCGTCGAATATTTCTGCTGAACAGTTCATTGGTATGAGTGGTTCAGGATTTAAAATGGGGCTTGCTATTGCAGCATACGAATGGATGGCTGCCATCACACTCATTATTGTGGGCATATTTTTTATCCCCGTATATCTTAAAAATAAGATCTATACGATGCCGCAATTTTTAAATCAGCGTTATAACAGTACCGTTAGTATTGTAATGGCTGTATTTTGGCTTCTATTGTATGTAATTGTCAATTTAACCTCCATTTTATATCTGGGTGCACTAGCCGTTTCCAGTATCTCAGGCATAAACTTTACTGTATGTATTTTTGCGTTGGCGGTTTTCGCAATTATCATCACGCTGGGCGGAATGAAGGTAATCGGATTTACCGATGTTATTCAGGTGTTTTTCCTAATACTGGGAGGTTTAGCGACCACATATATTGCCTTGAACCTGGTTGCTGACCACTTTGGCATGCAAGGTGCGCTACAAGGTTTGGGCCTTATGTATAACAAAGCACCTGATCATTTTCAGATGATCTTTGGTAAAGACAATGAAAATTACCTAGATCTTCCCGGATTGTCGGTACTCGTAGGTGGCCTTTGGATCGTGAATCTCAATTACTGGGGATGCAATCAATACATTACACAACGCGCACTTGGTGCAGATCTGAAAACAGCAAGGGGAGGATTACTATTCGCCGCTGGGCTCAAATTATTAATGCCCGTTATCGTGGTTCTCCCCGGAATCGCCGCATATATACTCTATAAAGAAGGATATTTTCAGCAGGAGATGCTTCAAGATGGCGATGTTAATCCTGATCACGCCTATCCTGTGCTGCTAAACTTATTGCCCACCGGGCTAAAAGGTCTATCCTTTGCCGCACTTACCGCAGCGGTAGTAGCCTCATTAGCAGGTAAGGCCAATAGTATCGCCACTATTTTTTCACTGGATGTGTATAAAAAGATCTTTAATAAAGAGGCTTCCGAGCAAAAGCTAGTAAATGTTGGAAAAACGACGATTATCGTTTCTATGCTTTTAGCAATTATTATTTCTCCTTATTTAGGGATTGACAAAAAGGGTGGTTTTCAGTACATTCAGGAGTATACCGGATTTGTTTCTCCGGGCATTTTTGCCATGTTTATTTTGGGATTCTTCTGGAAAAAAGCGACCTCTTCTGCCGCCATGTTCGCAACTGTTGGCGGTTTCATACTTTCCGTTTTATTCAAGTTTTTACCCAATATCGCCGATCTATCTTTCTTATCACCTTTCGGCTTTTCGGTCAAAAACAGCGAAGGTGTTTATGAAATACCTTTTTTAGATCGTATGGGATTTGTCTTTATCATTTGTATCATCGCCATGATCGTTATCAGTACGATTGAAGTACGTAGGGGAGTTCAACCGAAAGGACTGGAGGTAGACACCAAGATGTTCAAAGTTCATCCGGGCTTTGCTGTCGGATCTATATTAGTAACAGGTATCGTTGCTGCCCTTTATTTATTGTTCTGGTAATATTTTATTTTTGCTACAGGAAACTATTGATTTCCTGTAGCATTCATTTTTTTACTATCATGCATATCGATTCTGCCACATTTTCTTTTCTCTCTACACTCCAAGCAAACAACAATAGAGAATGGTTTCAAGCCAACAAGCATCAATATGATGCCGCTCATCAGAATGTAAAAGACTTTATTACCGAATTTATTATCCGCCTTTCTAAACTCGATCGATATATCACGGTTGATATTCCTGTCTCAAAGTGTTTGTTCAGGATATACCGCGATACCCGTTTCAGCAAAGACAAAACACCCTATAAGAACTGGTTTGGTGCAGGCATCTCTGTTGCAGGAAGAAAACTCAATGGGCCAGAATATTATTTACATATCGAACCTGAAAAATCCTTTATTGCCGGTGGCTATTGGCGGCCCGAAAAAGAACATCTATCTGCCATTAGGCAAGAGATTGATTATAATAGCCAACAATTTCTTCAAATTATCAATGCTCCTGGTTTTAAAAAGTACTGCATATTAAATGATGAGGATAAACTAAAAAAAGCACCTGCAGGCTACTCTCCGGATCACCCGGAAATCGAACTTTTAAAGCTTAAAAGCTTTACTGCAAGTGCTCCCCTGACAGATACTGTTCTAACTAGTGAAGAAGGTCTTGACCATATCCTTACTTTTGTAGAAGCAATGTATGACTTTAAGTTATTTCTACATCAAGCACTCAATCAAGAATAATCTTTATTGGTTTCTTAGCGCCTTTAGGCTATGATGTAACTTTTCAAGTTGAGCGAACATCATTTCTACAGCCTTTTCGTTCGCTTCCGTTCCGGCAAATCCTCCCTCATCGTTTAGCTGTTTGGCAAAATTAGCCAGCAGTAAACCATCAAACGGAAACATTTGTAGGGCGTTTGTAACTTGTTTCAATTGTTGGATAGAACGCGTACCTCCAGAGACGCCGCCATATCCAACCATCGCAACGGGCTTATAGGCCCACTCTTTAACCAAGAAATCTATCGCATTTTTTAATGGTGCAGGCATCCCATAATTATATTCCGGTGTAACAAATACAAAAACATCTGCAGCACCTATTTTTGCGCTCCAATTCTTCGTGTGTTGATGAATGTACCGTTGAAATCGTGGGTGCTCAGGCTCATCCATGAAAGGTAAATTTACCTGTTTAAGATCAATAAGCTCCGTTTCAAATGCTGTATGCTTCTTCGCATGATCGAAAACCCACTCTGCTACTGCCAGGCCCTTTCTGCCTTCTCTAGTACTTGCTATTATTATTTTCAACTGAATCATAAAATATGCGTATTATTTATATACATTATAACAAGCGCAAATTCTATTTGTTGAATCTTTTATTTTCCAGTGGCTTTAAGAGATATTCTAACCCATTCAACTTTATCTCGTACATGGTCGCCAAAAGCATTCCTAATTTTCCGCTGGGAAACCCCTTGTTACTCATCCAGACTAAATAACTCTCAGGTAAACGATATATCGGCCAATCCTTGTATTTGCCAAAAGGCATTTTATAAGAAATCAACTCGCTCAGAATCTCATTTGATTGCTGCATAACTCCTAATTTGCTAACTCCTGTAATAACGTAAGGGCCTCGTCTACGTGTTGGACTCTATCAAACCCTATGCGCAAACTTCCTTTTACTTCTTTTAAGTTACAAACGGAAGGGTTCTGCTGAACAAATTGCAAAACTTTTCCAAAACGTTCGCTTTCAAAGTAGGGCGATTTTTTATTACTTACAAAATACCCTCTCAATATATTTTTTTTGTATGCAATCTTCTCAAATCCAATTTCCTTACCTAACCATTGCAACCGTAGTGTATTCATCAGTTCTCTAACCTGTGGTGGAACAGGCCCAAATCTATCCGTTAATTCTTGCTCAAAAGCAGCTATTTCTCCTTCGTTTTTTAATGATGCCATTTCACTATAGAGGTTATACCGTTCGCCTATGTTCGTCACATACGAATCAGGAATATATACTTCCAAATCCGTATCGATTTGCGTGAAATTGACGTAAACCCGTTCCTTATCTTCTTTAAATAGCCCTTCAAATTCGTCATCTTTTAATTCCTGAATCGCTTCATCCAAAATTTTGTGATACATCTCAAATCCAATTTCTGCAATAAATCCGCTCTGTTCGGCACCTAATAAATTACCACTTCCACGGATATCCAGGTCTCTCATAGCTACATTAAAGCCGCTTCCCAATTCACTGAACTCTTCAATAGCGCTCAAACGTTTACGGGCTTCATTGGTGAGTGTGGATAAAGGCGGACTTAATAGGTAACAAAAAGCTTTCTTATTTGACCGACCCACACGGCCCCGCATTTGGTGTAAATCGCTTAGGCCAAACATATGTGCATGGTTGATGATAATGGTGTTTGCATTTGGAATATCTAGACCGGCTTCTATAATCGTAGTGGCTATCAATATATCAAATTCATGATTGATAAATTTGAGCATCACATCTTCCAAAGCATCTCCTTCCAGCTGGCCATGTGCAATACCACATCTCGCTTGAGGAACCAACCTGGAAATCATTCCTCCCAATTGGCGTAGATCCTGTACCCTGTTATGTATAAAGAATATCTGTCCACCTCTATTGATCTCATAAGTAACGGCTTCCTGTATCAGTTTTTCATTGAACACATGTAACTCTGTCTGTACGGGCTGCCTGTTCGGTGGAGGGGTACTGATAATACTTAAATCCCGCGCGCCCATCAGTGAAAAATGCAAAGTTCTCGGAATAGGTGTAGCTGTTAGCGTCAACGTATCCACATTAACCCGTATCTGTTTCAGCTTCTCCTTAACGCCCACGCCAAATTTTTGCTCCTCATCGATAACCAATAATCCCAGATCCTTAAACTTGACGTCTTTACTCACCAAACGATGCGTTCCAATGATAATATCAATCTTACCGTCTGCCAGTCGTTCCAATGTTTCCTTTATTTGTTTACTGGTTTTAAAACGATTGATATAGTCAATAGTACACGGGAGTCCTTTTAACCGTTCGGAAAATGTTCTATAGTGCTGTAGCGCCAATATTGTCGTTGGTACCAGCACTGCCACCTGTTTACTGTCGGCCACCGATTTAAATGCAGCTCTTACTGCCACCTCCGTCTTACCAAAACCAACATCCCCACATACCAGCCGATCCATAGGGTGCGGGGCTTCCATATCCCTTTTTACATCGGCGGTTGCCTTCTCCTGGTCAGGTGTATCTTCATAAATAAAAGATGCTTCTAGTTCGTTCTGTAAATAGGTGTCGGGATGAAACGCATTCCCAGTTTGTGCCTTCCGTTGTGCATAAAGTTTTATAAGATCACGGGCAATGTCTTTAACTTTTTTTTTGGTGGTTTTTTTTAGCTTTTCCCAGGTATCTGTTCCCAATTTATTCATTTTGGGCACCGTACCTTCTTTCCCTGAATATTTACTGATCCGATTTAAGGAATTGATGTTTACATAAAGCAAATCGTTATCTGCATATACCAGGCGGATCATCTCCTGCACCTTTCCATTCACCTCAACTTTCTCCAGGCCGGCATACTTCCCGATACCATGATCAATATGCGTAATATAATCGCCCGGTTTTAGGTCTCTGAGTTCTTTTAAGGTAATCGCTTGCGATCGCGCGTACCCTTTTTTATGTTTATACTTATAATAGCGATCAAAGATCTGGTGATCGGTATAGTAAGCAATTTTCTGATCTTCATCACTAAAGCCCTCTCTCAAAGCAATATTGACTGGAAAGAACTTAGCTTCCTTATCCAAATCATCCAATATCGCGAAAAGACGTTCTATTTGTTTAGGAGAATCACTGAAAATATAGTTGCGGATTCCCTTCTTATCATTTTCCTTTATCTGGTGGATAAGAAGGTTGAAATCTTTATTAAAAGAGGGTTGTGGTCGTTGATTAAAACTGATTGACACCTCTGCATTATAAAAAAACTGCTTCCCATACTCAACAACAGGAAAATCCTGTAACAGATTTGCAATCATTTTTTCTTCGCTGAAACTAAATCTAGGATCAATCCACTCGGGATTACGCACTTTATCTGTATCAGATAGAGCAGACCACAACTTAGTGGCATTTTTATATCCAGCTTGTATCACATCCAAGGTAAACTGTACATCCTTTAACCAAATGACGGCGTCCTTATCAACATATTCCAATAACGAGATATTATTCTCTGTTAGGAACTTCGCCTGTACATTCGGAACGACTGCCACTGTATGAATCTTGCTAACCGACAATTGGTTTTCCGTGTCAAACGTTCGGATGCTTTCGATCATATCTCCAAAAAGCTCAATTCTATAAGGAAGATCATTTGAGAAAGAAAATATATCCACAATCCCTCCCCTGATCGCAAATTGTCCCGGTTTATATACAAAATCTACTCTTTCAAAATCGTATTCTATAAGGAATTCATTAATAAAATCGATATCCAGTTTCGCATTTAAAGAAATTTCCAGCGTATTTTTACGCAGATCACTCCTGTTAATTACTTTTTCGGCAAGTGCTTCTGGGTAGGTAACCACCATTTTAGGCACTTCTGAAGTATGGTTCAGCGCATTCAATGTTTCGGCTCTTTGCAGCACATGGGCACTATCTGCCTGTGTAAAATCAAAGGGTTTACGATAAGAAGAAGGAAAAAAAAGTACTTGTTTATCCAATAAGCCCTCTAAATCGCTCAAAAAGAAAGCTGCCTCCTCGTAATCCGGTAATACAAAAATAAAAGGTCTCTCCTGTAACTGATAAGAGGCCATCGCTACTACTGCATCTGCAGACCCGATCAGCCCACGAAGTTGGATTCGAGGATGCTGTTTTTGCATAGCCTGCGTAAGGCTAAGAACCTGCTTGTGTTCTTTATAATAAGATAAAATCTCTGTTCTAGTCACTTTCAATTAAATAAATAAAATCATTCGGAAGCTTTCAGCTGCTCCATGTTCTTAACACTCAATCTGGCCGATATAGCGGAAGCAATCCCTGAGACGATCAATACAGTTAAAAAAACCAACACAAAATCTGCTGATCGTATTGCTACAGGATAGGCATCCGTAACCAAGCTTTCTGCACCCATTCTTACAAAGCCAAATCTTTGCTGTGCAGCGCAGAACAATAGCCCAATTATTAAGCCGGCAGCACATCCTAACATCGATATAAACATTCCTTCCAGAAAGAAAATTCGTTTTATCAATACCTTCGAAGCGCCCAAGCTACTGAGCACCGCAACATCTTTTTGCTTATCAATGACCAACATGGTTAAAGATCCCACGATGTTGAAGGCTGCGATTACCAGTACAAACGCTAAAATGAAAAATACCATCCACTTTTCACTGTTCAATAATTTATACAATTCGGGATTTTGCTGCACCCTGTTCTTTACGACGAATGCTGGCCCTAAAATTTCCGCAAATTCTTTTTGGACCCGGTCTATATTAACCCCGGGTTTTACGTTTATTTCAATGGCCGAAACCGCTTCATATTCCCCTATGATTTCACGGGCAAAGTCAAGCGGTACCATCATTAAATGATCAAGCTCCTGTTGGGCTTTAAAAACACCCGCAGGGGAGATGGTTCTCACATTGAATTCATCAGCAGGATTTATACTGTTCTTTGCGCCTTTCCTCGGCGAAAAAACTTCTATTTCCGTCAATAAATTCCCCAAACTGATTCCCAAATTGCTATATACTCCTGCTCCCAAAACAGCATAGTTCAATCCCTTATCTTTTAAGAAAAAGGCACCATCCCATAGTAAACTATCCATCTCCCTATTCGTACTGTATGTAGTATCTATCCCTTTGATGGTTGCTATATATTGATATTCATGATATTTCAACAACACTTTTTCTTGTAAAACATCACTATAATTCGCAATCCGATTATCTTTCTTTATTTGCGCAAAGAGAACAGCGTCTTCGCGGAACACCTTTCCTGCTGAGGGCTCAATTCTGAGTTCTGGCGTAAAAGAGCTGTACATACTCAGGATAAGACTCTCTAGTCCATTAAAGACCGAAAGAATAACGATCAGCGCTCCGCTAGCCACCAATACCCCAACCATACTGATTCCCGAGATCACGTTGATAGCATTTACTGACTTTTTAGAAAAAAGATATCGCTTCGCTATAAAGATAGATGTATTCATTATCTGTTTCCTTTATCCCCTAACGAAGGGATTGCTTACTTTTTCGGCTCCGATGGTCGTTTCCGGTCCATGTCCCGGATAAACGATCGTTTCGTTGGGCAGCTCATATAGCTTTTCCTTAATATTCTTTAGTAAAAGGTCATGATTCCCCCCCGGTAAATCCGTTCTACCTATACTCCCTTTAAATAACACATCGCCACCTATCAATAGGTGATTATCTTGACTATAAAAACAAAGGTGACCGGGAGAATGACCGGGAGCAAATATCAACCGTAAAGCAGTGTTGCCAAAAATAACCTCGCCAGTGTCTGCTAAAAATTGTTGCGGTATGGGCGATTGTTCATACCGCAGTCCGAACATAGGCGCCCTTACCTGTACATCTGATAACACGGGGGCTTCCCATTCATGAAATTGCGGCAAAAGATTAAACTCTTCGTAGATCAATTTATTCCCAAGTACATGATCCAAATGGCAATGGGTATTGAGTAATAGCGTTGGTTTCAGCTGATGCTCGGTTATGAAATTTAGAACTGCCAATTCCTCTTGACGAGTATACATTCCTGGGTCTACAATTGCACAGCTATTGGTATCATCAAATAGTAAATACGTATTCTCCGCAAACGGATTATTCTCAAACCTTTTAACGTGTATCATGGTAACAAACTTAGATAAAATGCTTGGCATTCACGAACAGCAAATGAATTGTCTATTTCCACCTCATCGACTTTATCATCACATTGATATCTTCTCTCAAAAAGTCTAAAACAGGCTGTATAGAATCCAAACGTGGTTTCTCATGAAAATAGAGGGCCCCTCTTATGTAATGGGAAACACTATCCGTTAAAAAAAACTGCGCGGCAGAAGCACTGTTCCCTTCAATGGTGTATAAGATTCCATGCATATTTTCCTGAGGAAAAAAAATCAGTGACTCGTCAATGGAAGTTGCCTTTACCGTATGCTTAAAGGCAAAGGTGCGGGCATCTTCTATCAGTTCATTCAATATTTTCTTCGATGTAACCGGATAATAGCTCAGATGCAGCCTCCCATTAAACGAAGGAAACACGACATCCATCCAACAGCGTCGCGACTGTGCAGAGGTATCCCGTTCTATTTTGGCGTAAGTAGGGTAATCAAAAGTAAAATGGCACCCCGCGTGATAGGTATGATATTCTTTCTCTGGAAACTTAATTCGGAAATACCCGCGGGGTTTCGGCGCATATTCATTTCCACAAGAAGCAGCAAGCCCTAACAGAATAAAAAACACGAAGATGATTAGTTTTCTGTTAGCCACGTTCACATTTATTTTATGAATATTTCATTTTCAGGAATTCCAGATTTCCCAATTCTTTTCTGCCTGTAGATACAGCATCTCCAGTCCATTTTTGATAGCCGCTCCTCTTTTTTTTCCCTCGGATAAGAAGGCTGTTTCTTCCGGATTATAAACCAAATCGTAAAGTAAGTGTTTTTCGCCTATAAATTCATACGGTATCTCTGGTTTTTCATCCACCTTTGGAAAGGTACCCAAAGGCGTCGTATTGATAATTAAGCGATGATCTTCTATAATTCCCTTATCCAGCTGTTCATAGGAAAACTGCTTGGCATTCGCTCTCCTGGAAACAACTTTATAGTCTATACCCATTCGTTTTAACACGTAGAAAACGGCTCTTGCCGCGCCTCCGTTACCTAGTACCAGGGCCTTTGTATGTTGCTTTTTCAATAACGGTTTCAACGATTCCTCAAAACCATAAACATCCGTATTATATCCCTCCAACTGAACTCTTTTCATGCACATTTCTCCACTGAAAAAAGATTCAACGGGGTTTGATTTAACAATCTTTATACAATTAACTGCGTCTATCTCTTTTGCTTCCGGAGATATTTTGTCAAGATAAAACATCACACCAATTTTATGTGGAATGGTTACGTTCAATCCACAAAGTTCTGGCTGCTTTTTTAATAAATCGGGGAGGTCGCTGATATTGGGAAGGGGTAACAATTCATAATTGTACTCGTTAAGTCCTTCCTTTTCAAATTTCTCGTTAAAATATTGCTTGGAAAATGAGTGCTTAAGCGGATATCCGATCAATCCAAATTTCTTCATTACTATTATTATAAATCGATAGCAGCTTTCGAATAATGCTATCTAAACCTTTCTTATACGAACAAAGCAGGTAATCACTATGTTTTTTACGAACGAGGAATCACATGGAAATAAAATGATCAAAAGTATCTCCCCGAAGGCCCAATCGAATGGTTTCCAAAGGTATTACCTCCTGTGGAGCAATATTTCCCAAATTCACGTTGCTACCTATTAATTTAATAAACCAAACTTGTTGTGCTTTTATTGGGGCTTCCCAAATAATTGCCTCTTGGGGGATTTGGGTAAGAATTTCATCAATCAATCCCTGTCTAACTTCTCCCGTTTCACGATAGATCCCCACATTTCCGCTTTCCCTCGCCTCCGCAATCACTTTCCATGATCCCGCTGCAAGTTCGGCCTTTATAAGTTCAATCCAGCGATAGGGTGCTATTATTTTTTTATCATCTTTAGAGCCTACTTCAGAAATTACGGTAACCTGCTTGCTCAGGATATCGATGTATTTGCATTTTTCGTCGTGCGGTAATTCGATGGAACCATCAGAAATCTCAGCATATTCCATTTTATATTTATCCAATACTTTACGATATGCATCGAATTGATTTCTGATCAAAAAAGCCTCAAAAAGAGTTCCGCCAAAATAAAATGGCATGTTGGCATTACGGTAAATCTGTAGTTTTTCGTCAAGCTTTGGTGTCACCATGGAGGTTGCCCATCCGAGTTTTACGATATCTGTATAAGGAGCGGCTACTTCGATGAAATCTTGAGCCTGCCTCGTACTCATACCTTTATCCATCACCATCGTTATCCCATTATTCCGAGGCTTGAGAGTCCGTACTGGGATGTTGTTTAACTCAAAGTTCATAGGAATGCAAAGGTGAAAAAAAAAATCAACATTTATACTTTCACGTTGATAAAATGACCTTAACGGGCAAATTTATTGATAATTTCTAGAATCACCTTGTTATCCTGCAATTGAGGAAGATATTCAAATAATATATGATATTTTTCTGGATCGGCCGTTAAAGCGAGCTCCAAATAATTAAGCGCCTCTGTATATTTCCCATTGGCAAATAGGTAGGCAACCATTCTATAATAAAGTTCCGCAGCATCCGGATTGTTTTTGATCGCTTCAGAAATCACCTCAATAGCGTTGGGAAGTTTTTCCTGTTCATATAAAATTGATGAATAATCTAACCACGCTTCTATATCAAGCGGATTGAGTTCCACCACTTTCTCGTAGGCCGCCTCTGCTTCGGCAATTTGTTTTAGTTTGTACCGGGCATCAGCAATAGCAAACCAGTATTCGGGGTTCTGATCGTCAATATCTAAGGCCTTTTTATAGAAATGCAATGATTCAAAATAGCGATCCTCATAATCAAGTGTTACCCCTATTCCAAACCAGCCATCTCCCAATTTAGGATCTAGTTTAACGGCTTTTTTGTAATAAGACCGCGCCTCGTCCATCTGCTCCAACTTTTCATAACACTCTCCTATAGCACAATAAGTTTCTGCACTAGGTGGCTCATATTCAAACGTTTGCTTATACACTTCTATGGCATCGGCATATCGGTCCAGATTTACCAGCGCATTCCCTTTATTAAAATAGGCTGAGGCAAAATTCTCCTTTATCAGTATGGCATAATCATAAGCATCTATTGCCTTTTCATACAAACTTAACTTATGATATGCATTGCCTAAATTGTACCAAGCGGCATAAGAATAAGGCTCATTATCGATATATTGCAGGTAGAAATTAATACTTTCTTCCTGTCGATCCAGCACATCATAGCAAAACGCCAATTCGTAAAGAGCTTCCTGGTTTTCCATGTTATGTTCCAAGCTCTTTTTAAGATAGGTTATTGCCTGTTCATAGTCACCTTTATTCTGAAAAAGCATGGCCATCTGTAAATATATCTCATCAGGATTTTCTGCAAGAGAAAGTGCTTTCTCCAAATTCTCTATTGCCTCTTCGTAACGATCAATAGTCCCCAAAAGCCCCCCCCTAATCAGATAGATATCTGGCTCTGAGGCTTCTAGCAATTCCGCTTTGTCGAGCGCCTTAAAGGCAAGATCTAGCTGATTGGTTACCGAATAGAGTTGTGCTTGTTTTATATAGAAAATCGCAGCAAAAGGGTGTTGGTTTACGGCATATTCTACCACCTGTAGCGCTTTTATAGGATCGTTCTTTTCCATATAATAGTCTATAATCCCCTCAAAAGCCTGTGCATCGAAAAAATACTGATCTTCATTTCGGATCATTTCTTCGTACCGTTCAACCGAAAATTTTGGGTCTTCGGTGAATTCAAAATCAAAATCGTCTTCCATCGCAATTAAATAAGTTAGTAGTTCAGTTAGTATACCCTTTTTTGCTAACGAGAGAAACTAAGAGTTGGCAATGGGCCAATTTGTATTCCGTTTATGTCATATGGCTAAATATTGAAATATGTTAGCCAGAACTGTTGCTGATGAAAATTTGCCCTCAAATTACTTTTTAAAGCCAGATTCTAAGAATTTAGTTTTCCACAAACAAACAATCAACCAAGTAACAGGCTGAAATATAATTGTTTAGAAAATTTCTTTTTAGACTCTTCTGTTAATAACTATCTTCAGCGGCAACCACAACGAGGATATAAATGTATAAATCCCTACTAATCTCCTTTATACAAAGGTACGCATTATTTATGACAAATTCCCGTTTTCAAGCCATGCCGCCATCCCTATACTTTCGTTATTCGTTATCATCTTCCCATTGGACTAGTTTCGCTGCCGATGGTTTGATTTCCGTTGTTTTTTCTATAATTTCAGGGATATTAAACACCTGGAGTTCCCCGTCTTTGATATACACCGCTTCTACTATTTCAGCTGCAAAATGTTGTTTATTACCGCTCAGAAAAGATTCGCCCCCTGGATTAAAAATGTAATAAGAAGCAGACATGCTGATCAATAGCAGGCAGTTATCAGCCCCTTGTAGATCCAACCTGATTTTCTTTTTGCCCGAAAGTTCTACCGGGGGCAATCGTTTTGACAGCGTATTCGTTTTAACCTCTATTAGTAGGTCGGCAGTTTCCTGCTGCCATCCCGCCAGATTATTTTCTATATCAATGATGAAACCAAAGAATTTTAATGCAATGCTATCCGCTCTTTTGGGAGGATTAAAATTGCGGTCAGTTACGTTCGGTATTCGTATGATCGCCTCTTTTTTAGGTACTACTTCTATCCCCGGAACGAAATTTAGTAAACCATCCAATCTTCTGGCCGGATTCAACTGAAATCCTTTAAGTAAGGCCACATTCCCATCATATAACTTCCTTTTACCTTTTAATGCCGTTGGCGCGGTGTTAATGATATCCACCGCCACACTACAAAGTTTATTATAAATTATCTTGCCGGAACTACCTCGTAAAATTGTTTTTATAGCTTTAAAAATAATTGCAGAAACATGACTTGCATAGCCAAACTCGGCACTCGTTTTGCGCGATGCGTCGGAAAGATTATAGGACATTATTGCTGATATATTTTAATTTTAATCTTCGGTTTTCTCTCTCTTTGATGATTATTTTTAGTATTTTCGTGTACGTTATTGGGCCTCTTTCAAACATACATTATTCTTCGTAAAAAATCAAAAAACCTCGCTCTAAAGTCCGTTAAAACTCCGTATAAAGTCCGTTAAAAGTCCGCTTCTACTTGCACCTTCCTTGCGCTTAGGTGGCTCTTGAGTGGCACATTGCTTTGTACCTGCTCCGGGATTGGTTCGATATTGGTTCGGCAACGCTTCGATAAATCTCCGGTTTCAAGCAAAGCAAAATCGAACCCCCGCCAAAGCACTGCCGGAGTTGGTAATATCTTGGTAATAAGAAGATACGATTAAATGTGGAAGTCCGTTCATCGCTGAACACCAAACTTCCTATAAGCAAAAAGAATTTAAACCATCATCCTTCTTTATTCCTTGTACATGAAAAGCCGTTTATTTATGTTTGTACACCAGACATAAAACGATAACTATGGCTTCCATTGACATCTCTATCATTTTAAAACGGTTGAACATAGATTCCGCCACCGAAAAACAAACATCCATGCTGCGCAGTTATTCTCCCGTAGATGCAGAATTTATTGCCGCCGCCCCTCTTACAGATGAAAAAACCTACCAAGAAACTGTCGCTCTCGCTAATGATGCCTTTGCCATATGGAAGCAGGTACCTGCACCCAAAAGAGGCGATATTGTAAGACAGGTAGGAGACGCTTTACGTAAGCTTAAGGAAGATCTCGGCAAACTGGTTTCTTATGAAATGGGAAAAAGTTTACAGGAAGGTTACGGAGAGGTACAGGAAATGATCGACATCTGTGATTTTGCTGTAGGATTAAGCCGTCAACTTTATGGATTAACCACCCAGTCAGAAAGACCACAGCATAGAATGTATGAACAATGGCATCCCTTGGGTATCGTGGGTATTATTTCTGCTTTCAATTTCCCTGTAGCTGTTTGGAGCTGGAATGCCGCACTCGCTTGGGTTTGTGGCAATACCTGTATCTGGAAGCCTTCTGAGAAAACACCCATTACCGCCTTAGCTTGCCAACAGATTATTCAAAAGGTGTTCGCTGAAAATGACATACCTCCCGGTGTATCCTGCCTCATTCAAGGAGGAGCCTCCCTGGGGCAGCTCATGGCTACAGACTCCCGTATTCCGCTTATCTCGGCAACAGGTTCTACGCGCATGGGTAAACATGTTGCCCAAACGGTTGCAGCCCGTCTCGGAAAAACCATATTAGAACTAGGAGGAAACAACGCTATTATTATTACGGAAAATGCAGACTTGGATACGGCCTTATTGGCCAGCGTTTTTGGAGCGGTAGGTACCGCCGGACAGCGCTGTACTTCCACGCGCAGACTGATTGTCCAGGAAAACATATATGAGAGGTTTAAACAACGTTTGGTACAAGCATATGGTCAGCTTCGGATAGGTAATCCGCTCGATGAGCAGAACCATGTAGGCCCCCTCATAGACAAAGACGCTGTAAGCGCATACCTGCAAGCTATTGAACAATGTAAACAAGAGGGAGGAAACTTTCTTGTAGAAGGGGGCGTACTGAAAGGGGAGGGTTATCCTTCGTTGTGTTATGTAAAACCCTGTATCGCAGAAGTAGAAAAGTCTTATGCCATCGTGCAGCAGGAAACATTCGCACCGATCGTATACCTAATAAAATACAGCTCATTAGAAGAAGCCATTGCTATACAGAACAGTGTACCGCAAGGACTATCTTCCGCTATTATGACTCTTCATTTACGGGAGGCCGAGCAATTTTTATCTGTCAATGGCTCGGATTGCGGTATCGCCAACGTTAATATCGGCACTTCTGGAGCTGAAATCGGCGGAGCTTTTGGTGGTGAGAAAGAAACCGGTGGGGGTCGGGAATCCGGTTCGGACGCATGGAAAGCCTATATGAGACGGCAAACCAATACCATTAACTATTCTACCAAGCTACCGCTCGCGCAAGGCATTAAGTTTGATCTCTAATGCCTCCGGAGTTTTCCTGCATCCCTTTAATTATCAGAATAATGAGATCGGTATCTGTCTAAAAAGACTGTTGCCGTTAGCTCAGTTTATTATTTTACACTTCCTTATCCTTTAACGTTCTCTAAGTGCACGTTATTTTCAAGCGTTGTATTTCTCTTTTTATAACGTTGTTTATGATAAAGGAACGTTTAAATTATTCACCAGACGTCCCCTTTAAAGGTGTTCATGAGCTCTCCGCCAGCTGGCGGATCGGTTTATGCGCCGAGGGCGCAAACTTTTTCCACTTTGTCCGCAACAAAGTGGATCAAAATGCCTGGCTGGCTTGCTCCGTTGCAATACGTGGCCAACATGCCTTTCGCAAAAGGAGCCACTCCAACTCACAAA
>Ga0160438_1000089_pt1 | contig 43417 bp, 44 predicted proteins | sample HID1975K_E0MG_FD_108203 | JGI IMG/M metagenome (GOLD analysis project Ga0160438, IMG submission 108203) | Enriched soil microbial communities from UW Madison campus, WI, USA - HID1975K_E0 MG | ecosystem: Environmental > Terrestrial > Soil > Unclassified | place: USA: Madison, Wisconsin...
GAAAGGTAGCATCGCTCGCACCACCACTTCGATTTTCTGTTTACTCACTGCACTTGCCACAAACAGCACCGAACCGACTGGCGGCGTTATCAGGCCAATCCCGAGGTTCACCATCATGATCATACCGAAATGCACCGGGTCGATGCCCAGCGAATTAGTCACCGGCAGCAATACCGGCGTCAGGATCAGGATAATCGGTGCCATATCCATCAACGTGCCTATCAACAACAACATGATGTTGAGGTACATCAGAATCACGTATTTGTTATCAGACAGGGAAGTGAAGAACTCCGTGATGCGCGAAGGCAATTGCATGTAAGTCATTACTGCGCCAAACGCGGCGGCAAAACCAATCAAAATCATGACGATGGAGACAGTTTTTACCGTGCGGAACATCAGCTTCGGCAATTCGTTCCACTTGTAATCGCGATAGATAAACATAGTGACGAAGAACGCCCAAACACAGGCCACCGCCGCAGATTCTGTCGCAGTAAATACCCCCGTCAGAATCCCGCCAAGAATGATAACAACTGTCATCAAACCCCACAGCGCATCGAAGAAAATTTTCGCCGCTTGTTTGAAGGGAATACGTTCGCCCTTTGGATAACCCCGTTTATGGGCAAAGCCAAGACACATGACCATTAGCGATACACCGAGTAATAATCCCGGCAGAACGCCTGCGATAAACAGCGTGGCAATAGAAACCGTGCCGCCTGCCGCCAGGGAATAAATCACCGAGTTATGGCTTGGTGGGATCAAGATTGCCTGCACCGATCCGCTCGCGGTCACTGCCGCAGCGTATTCACGCGGATAACCCTTTTTCTCCATTTCCGGGATCATCACGCTGCCGATGGAAGCCGTATCTGCAACCGACGATCCGGAAATCGCACCAAAGAACGTAGAAGCCACGATATTCACCAACGACAACCCGCCGCGAATAAAGCCCACGAAGATATACGCAAAGTTGACCAGGCGACGGGCGATCCCCCCTTCTGCCATTATCGCGCCCGCCAGAATGAAGAACGGAATCGCCAGCAGGGTAAATTTATTCACCCCACTGGTAATTTGAATCATGATCGCTTCCAGCGGTAAATCTATCCATAACGCTCCGACGATGGCGCTTAGCCCAACAGCAAAGGCTACGGGCATTCCCACCGCGAGTAGCACCGCAAGCGTTGCTAATAATATAAATGCGTCCATGTTTTCCCCTGACCTTAGCCGTGATTACCCAGCAACACTATTGGGCGGTTCTCTTGAGAGCCGAACAGTAATCGCTCAACAACAAACAGAATCATCAAAATCGCGCCCACAGGCAGCGGAAGATAGGTTTGACCGGACGTGAGAAGCGGGAATTCGGCAACAGGCTGTTCCCATAAATCCGCGCACAGATAGAAGCTGTAATAGAACATCACCAGCGAAATCAGCAGCATTAGCAAGTCGACCAGGCGTGCGCAAAACGTCTGCGCGGCCTGCGGCAGACGGTCTGTCAGCATATTCACAGCGATGTGGGAACCGGCGCGGTAACTCACCGCCGCGCCGATAAACGTGAAGGTCACCATGCAGATTATCGCCACCGGTTCCGGCCAGGATTCCCCACGGTTCAGCACATAACGCGAGAAAATCCCAATCGGAATAATGATTGTCATCACCAATAGCGACAGCCCGGCGACAATCATCGCCAGCAAATAAACTTTATCCATCAAGTCAGAGTAGCGTTGCGACATAAAGCAAACCTCCACGGCCACAAAAGTTACTGAACGTCAGCAATGGCTTTCATCAATTCCTGATGCTTATCGCCGTACTCTTTACGGACTGGCTCCGTCGCTTTCACAAACCAGGCTTTGTCGATTTCGTGGAACTGAACACCACCAGCTTTCATTTTTTCCAGCGCTTGTGTGTTGTAGGCATTCCACAATTGGCGTTGTTCCATTTGCGCATCACGAGCCAGCTTCAGAATTTTTTGCTGTTGGTCAGGTGTCAGCTTGTCCCATTTCACTTTGGAGTAAAGCAGCATTTCTGGCGTGATGAAGTGGCCGCTCAGAGTGTAGTTTTTGGCAACCGGCATGTAGTTATGGGCAATAAAAGTTGGCGGGTTGTTTTCAGCACCGTCGATGACCCCGGTTTGCATCCCGCTATACACTTCGCTCACGCCCATCGCGACTGAGTTTGCCCCCATGTCTTTGAGTGTTGCCAGCGCAACAGGACTGCCCTGAACGCGGATTTTCATTCCTTTAAGATCTTCGGGTTTCACTACCGGGTTTTTAGTAATCAGGTTGCGCGTACCGGAATCCATCCAGCCGAGGAACACCAGGCGGGATTTCGGGTTGTTGGTCAGCTTGTCGCCGATTTGTTTGCCCAAATCACCGTCGATAACTTTATGCATATGGTCTTCATCACGGAACACGTACGGCAGAGTAAAGACTTCTACATCAGGCAGGATCGCCGCAACGGGTGCCATCGAAACACGGATAATGTCGATTGCCCCCATTTGCGCCTGTTCAATCATCTGTTTTTCATCCCCTAACACACCGCTTGGGAACACTTTAATTTCTAAATCACCGTTAGTTTCTTGTTTGAGTTTTTCGCCCATGTGCTGAACTGCGACCACGTTTGGATACCCTTCCGGGTGAACGTCAGCGGCTTTTATCACTTGTGCGAAAGCAGATTGCGCAAAAAAAACTGACGCGGTAGACAGACATAAACCAGCAAAAGCAGGCAGAAAGGTCTTCTTCATTGTGTCGCTCCAGCAGAGGTAGAGATGTGGGGTAAGAAATAAAACAATGTTTTAATTTGTCGTTTAAAAACTAGCCTAAGTGAAGAAAAGCGTGGGTGAAGCACTTCACAAAAAGCGACAAAAAATGAAATTGGGGTTCATTAGAGATGCAAAGAGGGTTCAGAAGCCCAAAGCGGGAGCCAAGGGCCGGGGCGGAATTACTGGCCTTTACGCAACAAGTATTGGTAAGGCAATGATTCCACTTGTTGGGCGAGCAGTTCATGTTCCATAAAGAGGCAAAAACCGGGGATATCACGGGTGGTGGCGGGGTCATCAGCAATCACCAGTAGTGTTTCGCCAGGCTGCATACTACGCACGGTTTTACGCACCATCATTACCGGTTCCGGGCAACGCAGGCCCAGGGCATCAAGAGTGTGGTCAGGATTAGAAAAAAGATCGGTCATGGGAAAGCTCGCAATTAACAAACCGCGATAGTTTACGCCGGGAAGATTCTCGTGCAAGTCACGTGAACGATTGCGTTAAAATTAACCATTGCAAAGCGGGACTAAAGCAGTATCATCGCCCCGCTTTAAAAAGCGTATTGGGTTCCCTCACCCCACCACTAAAAAGGCTACAAAATGACGCAGTTCAATTCTACTCAGCGCACTAAAGCGCTGTTCTGGCTATCGCTATTCCATTTGCTGGTGATCACATCCAGCAACTATCTGGTGCAATTACCGGTCTCGGTGTTTGGGTTCCATACTACCTGGGGCGCGTTTAGCTTTCCGTTTATCTTCCTCGCAACCGATCTGACGGTACGCATTTTTGGCGCTCCGCTGGCTCGCCGCATTATTTTTGCCGTGATGCTCCCCGCGCTGGTGATTTCCTATGCCATTTCCGCGCTGTTTTATATGGGAACATGGCAAGGGTTCGATGCACTGCTGCACTTTAATCTGTTTGTCGCTCGTATCGCTGTCGCCAGCTTTATGGCCTACGCGTTGGGGCAGATACTGGATGTGCATGTGTTTAATCGCCTGCGCCAGAGCCGTTATTGGTGGCTTGCACCCACAGCATCGACCTTGTTCGGGAATATCAGCGACACGCTTTCCTTCTTCTTTATCGCTTTCTGGCGCAGCCCGGATGCCTTTATGGCGCAGCATTGGGTGGAAATCGCAGTTGTGGATTACTGCTTCAAAGTGCTTATCAGCATCGTGTTCTTCCTGCCGATGTACGGCGTAGTGCTGAATATGTTATTGAAACGGCTGGCAGATAAGTCTGAAAACTCAGCCTTACAGCCCGGTTGACGGTGGTTGAATTATCTTGTGATAAGATGCGCAGAAGGCCGCAAAGGCTTGCTAACGTAAAGGAAGAAGTCATGGGTAACCTGGTAAAATATGTCGGTATCGGCCTGCTGGTATTGGGCCTGGCCGCTTGCGATAACAACGACAGCAAAACGGCGACAGCGAACGATGCGGCGCAGGCTAGCGCAGCCAGTCAGCCGGTCAGTCTGCTGGATGGGAAAATCAGCTTTGCACTCCCCGCCGATATGACCGATCAGAGCGGTAAATTAGGCACTCAGGCAAATAACATGCACGTTTATTCTGACGCTACCGGTCAGAAAGCAGTGATTGTGATTGTGGGTGAGAACACGCCAGACGATCTGGCCGCCCTGGCAAAACGCCTTGAAGATCAACAGCGTGCTCGTGACCCACAACTGCAAGTCGTGACCAATAAATCCGTCGAGATTAAAGGCCACACGCTGCAACAGTTAGACAGCGTTATCTCCGCCAAAGGCCAGACGGCTTACTCGTCTGTTATTCTGGGTAAAGTTGATAACCAACTGTTAACTATGCAAATTACACTGCCTGCTGATAACCAGCAAGCGGCGCAAACTGCGGCAGAAAACATCATTAATACCATCACCATCAAGTAATTACGGTTGTGATGATGAGACGGCCTCCGGTTCTTCAACCGGGGGCCGTTTTTTTAACAGCCATGCCATTAATAGCGCGATGCAAACCAGCACCGCCGCAGCCAGATAAATCACCGAGACGCCCGCGTAAACCATCACAAATCCGGCTAATGGCCCGGTGATCCCCAGCGATAAATCCATAAACACGGTGTAGGTCGCCAGCGCGCTACCCTGGTTTTGTTGCGGCACCATTTTCACTGCCACCACACCCAACGCCGGGAACACCAATGAAAAACCTGCCCCCGTCAAAAATGTGCCGACTTTTGCCATCCAAGGTTCGTGCGCAAAGCCCACTAACAGCAACCCGATAATCTCCACCGAGAAGCAAATCATCGCCACGTTCAGGCCGCCAAGCCGGTTAATACCGTTAGGGAACAGTAAGCGAGTGCCCACAAATGCGCAGCTAAAGAGGGTGAGTGCAAAGGCCGCGCCGTCCCAACCTTTGGCGTCGTAAAACAACGTAATGAAGGTGGCGATTACGCCAAATCCTGCGGACGCCAGTGCCAGCGCCATGCCGAATGGCCAGACGCGCCCCAGCACCGCGCGAAACGGCAGTGGCTTGCCCTTGCTGGCTTTCACCGCCGGGCGTGGTAATGCCAGCAGCACCGCAATCAGCGCCACTGCCATAATGATTCCCGCCAGTAATTTCAGCCCGCCGAAGTGATAAAACAGCACGCCCAGCGGTGCGCCCATCGCCATCGCGCCATAGGTCACGATGCCATTCCAGGAGATCACCCGCCCGATGTGCAGCGAGCCGACAACTCCGACGCCCCAAAGCGTTGAACCGGTTCCTGCAAAACTTTGCCCAATCCCCAAAATCACGCGCCCAAGGCACAGTAGAACCAGACTCGCCAGCGGCCATGCACTGCCAAACGCCGCCAGCAAGTAGCTCGCACCACTGAGAAAACAGCCGCACAAACCGAATATAACGATCTTTTTCGGGCCAAGAATATCCGCGTAACGCCCCGCATGTGGGCGACTGAGCAGCGTGGCGAAATATTGCAGGCTAATCACCAGCCCCGCCCAAAACGCGCTGTATCCCATAACGTCATGCACGTAGCCCGGCAACACTGCGAGCGGCAGGCCTATCGTCATATAGCTGGCAAAATTGAACATCACGACAGAAACAATCTGTAGATTGAGTCGGAAACTACTTACTACCGGGGCGGGTGTCAGGTCAGGCATGGTTAATCACTTTTAAAACAGCGTTCCTCAGTATAACCATGTCGTGATTCACATTTCAGCAACTGACTTTCAGACTCGACCTGCGAGTGAGAAACAAACGAAGCGCTACACTAAGAAGATCCATCGAACACAGGATCTTTTCATGGTTTCTCCAGAACCCGACAAAACCGGGCTACACATTCTCATTAAGCTTTCTGCACTGGTGATTATTCTTGCCGGGATTCATGCGGCCGCAGACATTATCGTCCAGCTTTTATTGGCCCTGTTTTTTGCCATTGTCTTAAACCCCTTAGTCACCTGGCTAATTCGCCGGGGAGTGAACCGCCCGCTGGCTATTTCAATGGTCGTGTTTGCCATGTTGGTCGTGCTGACCATGCTGGTTGGCGTACTGGCAGCGTCGATGAGCGAGTTTGTCGATATGCTGCCCAAGTACAATAAAATGCTGACGCAAAAAGTTTTTGAGCTCGAAAAGATGCTGCCGTTTATGCATCTGCGATTATCACCTGAGCGCATGTTGCAGCGTATGGATTCTGAGAAAGTGATGTCGTATGCCACGACACTCATGACCAGCCTTTCCGGTGCGATGGCCAGTATTTTACTGCTGGTGATGACCGTGGTGTTTATGTTGTTCGAAGTGCGCCACGTTCCCTATAAACTCCGTTTTGCCCTTTCCAATCCGAAAATTCACATCGCCAGCCTGCACCGTGCTTTAAAAGGCGTGACGCATTACCTGGCCCTCAAAACATTAATAAGCCTGTGGACCGGGCTGATTATCTGGCTTGGGCTGGAACTGATGGGCGTGCAGTTTGCGCTAATGTGGGGCGTGCTGGGGTTCTTGCTGAATTACATTCCTAACATCGGCTCGGTTATTTCTGCGATTCCACCGATGATTCAGGCATTTTTATTTAACGGTACTTACGAAATGGTGCTGGTCGGTGCGTTATTCCTGGCGGTACACATGGTGCTGGGAAATATTGTCGAGCCACGCATGATGGGCCGCGGGCTGGGGATGTCGACGTTCGTGGTTTTCCTTTCGTTACTATTCTGGGGCTGGCTGCTCGGCCCGGTCGGCATGTTACTTTCCGTGCCGCTTACCAGCGTGTGCAAAATCTTGATGGAAACCACACAAGGTGGCGGAAAACTGGCGGTGTTACTTGGCCCAGGACGGCCCAAATCTCGATTGCCGGGATAATCACAGGACAATATCCAGTTGATCATCGATCAACTGGAATAGTTCGGTTCAGGATATCGAGCAAAACATGCTTGCCTCAGCGATAAACGAGGAGAAAACTAGTTTCCCAATAATATTCACCTCACCCGGCAATATAATTAGGGAAACGACATGGCAAATTTAACTTTTCTGACACTTAACGGTAAGCAACAGGGCTTATTATCTGCTCGTTGTTGTTCACAGGACTCAATTGGCAACAAGGCACAAATATCACATCTCGACCAAATAATGGTCTATGAACTTTCCCACGTAATATCCAGAGAGCAGAATGCGAACCATCAGCCAATAGTAATAACCAAACCCATTGATAAATCCTCCCCGTTACTCGGTAAAGCAATCTCTGAAAATGAATTACTGACATGTGATTTTGATGTCTACTGGACCAACAGATTCGGCATTAATGAATTGTTTTATAAAATAAAACTCACAAATGCTCGAATTAAAGACATTCATTTGCATATTCCTCATGCTCTGGAAGATAGCAAAGGACAACCGCAAGAAGAGATTTCTATAATTTATGAAACGATAACCTGGGAACATTGTTCAGCCGGAACAAGTGCATATAGTTTGTGGAATGAAAGAGTTTTTTAAACAAGAAAACTCTTACGGTGATTCTCCGCTTGTTCATATGATTTTAAAGGAGAAGTTACATGCGCTGGAAATTGAGATCGGCAGTAGGAACTGGCCAAGTAAACAGGCCTGATGATGTCAGAATAGTTCAGATGCTCCTTAATCGATCGACAGATGAAAACAAACCTCATCTATTATTGAAAGAAGATGGAATTTTTGGCCCCAAAACAAGTGCCAGGATATTGATTTTCCAGATAATGAACATGCAAATGTGGACATTTGATGGCGTCGTTAATCCTCACGGTCCGACTCAGCTTCACTTAAAAAACCACAAAGCAAAAAAAACGCTCCATCACACTCGTCGTCAAACAACATTGTCACACACTAAACGAAACAGAAACGTCATATGTCCCGATGATGAATTTACCAAACTTTTAGAACAAAAATCCAAACCAGATGACAAAAAAACAGCATGGATAAATAGAGTGTTACCCGCAGCAATAAATGTGAAAGCTCATTGGGGGGTGCCTATCGCTGTCACTATAGCGCAAGGGGCACTAGAATCGTCCTGGGGTACAAAAGCACCGGGGAATATGTTTTTTGGCGTAAAGGGTACGTCTCCTCTCGGAAATTCAGTCAATGTCACGACTCACGAAAACCTTAGAGAAGGGACTGTGGTAATACAGGATAGTTTTCGGTCATATGATAGTCTGGATCAATCTGCTGATGACTATGGCAGTTTTCTTGTTAATAATCACCGATACTCAGCTGCCTTTAATTACAAAGATGATCCAGAAAAATTCATTCATGAAGTTGCAAACGCAGGATATGCAACTAACCCACAATATGAAAAACTCATCATTGCCATAATAAGAGCAAATGGGTTAAGCGATTATGATAAGCAGTATAAATAATTAATATCCCATAAAGGAATATGATGAATATTAACCCGACTAAAAACCTTCTTCTTGCAGCAATGACATTCGCTTCATTTTCCGGGAACGCTCTAAGCGCAGAAACTCATAAAATAGATCCCGTAACCCATCGAGTTAAGCAAATTGTCGAACAGGATAAACTTGTTTCAGCCCCACAATGTGTCGATTATTTTTTGACTAAAAACATCAAACCGGGCGTAGATTTGATCGACGTATTAGAAAAACATAACAGTCAATGTGGAGGGGATCCTCAAACACATCCCCGACTATTCAGTGTTTATGTCGATCAAAAAACTCAACGCATGGCAAGCGATGTAGCTGACCCATCTGGCGACGGTGATTTCAAAATGTTATATCCGCCAGAAGCAAAAACTCACTCACCTATCATTTCTCAACACTGAAAAACCGCTTGATTTGCCCCAGTGGTAAGTTAATGGTCATCCCGTGGAAAAGAAAAGAAGTGAGTCGCTCATGCCGCAACCAACCATCACGCTTACCACCATCAAGCAGCCTGAAATCTATCTCAACGTCCCGAGTGTTGGGTTAAACGATCGGACGATTCAGGAGCGCTTGCGCAAAATTTTGCAGGGAATGGCGCAGCAGAATCTCGATTCGCTAGTCGTTTACGCAGACAAAGAACATGGCGGGAATTTTGAGTATCTGACCGGTTTCATTCCGCGATTTGAAGAAGGTTTGTTGGTTCTGCATAAAAATGGCGAGGCGGTGCTGGTGCTCGGCAATGAAAACCTCAAGCTGGCGCAATTCTCCAGAACGCCCGCTAAAGTGGTTCATGCTCCGTGGTTTTCACTGCCAAACCAGCCGATGGACACCGCACTTTCGCTCAGTGACGTGCTAAAGCAAGCCGGACTAGATGGACAACAGCGCGTCGGGATCGCGGGCTGGAAGCTGTTCACCGGCAACCACGACAACAACTCGTCACTGTTCGACATCCCGACTTTTATTTTCCATGCCCTTCAGGCTGCGCTCACTCCAGAATGCGAGCTGCTTAATGCCACCGGGCTGGTTATCTCGGCGCGCAATGGCGCACGCATTATTAATAATGCCAACGAAATCGCCCATTACGAATACGGCGCAAATCTGGCATCAACGGCGGCACTAACCGCCCTGAATGCAATTGACCTGGGTAAAACAGAAAAATCGATTGCCGCACTGCTTGCCGCTGAAGGACAGGCAAACAACGTCGTAACCATAGCCGCGACGGGCGATCGCTTCGAAAACGCCAATTTGTATCCTTCTGATAAGCAAATCCAACAAGGCGATAAATTCTCGTTAACCGTCAGCTATAAAGGCGGTTTAACCAGCCGCGCGGCTTACGTTGTGAGTAGTGCCGATGAGCTTCATCCCGACGTCAAAGATTATCTGGATATGGTCGCCATTCCGTATTATCGCGCGGTAGTGAGCTGGCTTGAGAAGATGTATGTTGACGTAAAAGGTCATGAGGTTTACGAACTGATTGAGCAGGTTTTACCAAAAGACGAATACCACTGGCACCTTAATCCTGGCCATTTGGTCGCCGATGAAGAGTGGCTGTGTTCGCCAATTTATCCGGCGTCAGATATCCCATTATCCAGCGGTATGCTGCTGCAAATCGACATTATTCCGTCGCGCAAAGGCTATGCCGGAGCCAGTATCGAAGACACTGTAGCACTGGCCGACAAAGCGCTTCGTGAGCAAATTAAAACCGATTATCCTGAGCTTTGGCAGCGTATTAGCGCACGCCGGGAATACATCAGCAATGTGCTTAATATTCAATTGCATGAAGATGTATTGCCGCTATCCAACACCGTTGGATATCTGCGCCCTTACCTGCTGAATAAAGATTTGGCATTAGCCTGCCAGTAAGATTAAACCTGATGTCGCCTGACTTGAGCGGCATTATCGAGCCGCCTGATGGACGGCGTGAAGCTGGCGGCGATAGTTGCCAGCAGAACCGCGGCTGCGCAAGCCAGTAAGACTTTTTCATTGCCGTAGTGCATCGCCAGCGGGCCTGCGGCAAGTTCGCCCACCGGAATCGCCACAAATGAACCTAACGCGTCGTATGCGTAAACCCGCGCCAGTTTTTCCGGCGGGATATGCGTTTGCAACGATTGCGCCCACGCCACACCAAACAAACCGAAGCCCACGCCAGCGATAAAAAATACCATCATCAGGATAGGTGTCGATGGTAGCAAAGCCAGAACGACAATCGGCCCTGCGCAAAATGCCGTCAGAATTGTGCCAATAAGTAAATCGCGACGAGGCCGCCAGCGAAGCGCAATAACTGAGCCAACAATCAAGCCAGCGCTTTGTGCCGCGATGGCCATTCCCCAACCCGCGCGACCAAATGTCTCATCAGCGACGACCGGGCCAAGTATCATCATCACGCCGCTGAAAGCCGCATTCACAATGGTAAACTGCACCACTATCGCCCAAACCCACGAGCGAGAAATAAACTCGGTCCAGCCGTCTTTTAAATCCTGCAATATGTTGGATTGCGAGCCTTGCGGTTGTGTCGAATGGATGCGGATCATCAGATAAAGTGGTGCTGATGCAGCAAATCCTAATGCATCTACTGCCAGCCCCCAGCCCGGTCCCATCACGCTGATCAGCACGCCACCCAGCGACGCGCCAAGCACCGTTCCGCCGTAAATCCCCAACTGAATAAAGGCGTTGGCTTCTCGCAATGAATGTACCGGAACGGTTTGCGGAACCATTGATTGTGACGCCGGTAGCGACGCTCCCGCCGCTGCGCCATTTATCGCGCCGAGCACCGCCAATAGCGCGATGGTAGCCGATCCATCCAACACCAGGCAGGCGACAACAGCCTGAGAAACAGCGGCAATCACCGATGAGTACAACAGGACTTTGCTTCGTGCGTAGCGATCGGCGAGCACTCCGCCAATGAGCAAAAAGGCAACGTTAAAAACGGAACGTGAGGCAATCACAATACCTAAATCAGCAGCCGTTCCGCCCATATCGAGCACAGCAAAAGCCAGAGCAATGGGTGCAATACCGTTGCCCAGTACTGTTAAAAGACGCGCGAAAAATAGATTTCTGAACGAAGCGTAATGAAATGCTCGTTTTGAAGGTAGCGCTGCCGATTCCCTGCTCATTAATTTACAACCAAATCCTGCGCGCACGCCCAGGCAGATGCCCAGGCCCACTGGAAATTATACCCGCCTAACCAACCACTTACGTCCATCACTTCACCGATAAAATACAACCCCGGCACATTACGCGCTTCCATGGTGCGGGAGCTAAGTTCGTTGGTATCCACGCCGCCAAGGGTGACTTCAGCGGTGCGATAACCTTCGGTGCCGTTGGGCTGCACACGCCAGTTTTGTAAGGTTTCAAGCACTTCACTTTGTTGACGGGTATTGAGCTGTTTAAGTGTGACATCCGGTATTTGCTCAAGCTGTTGCAGGCACTCCACCAGGCGTTTTGGCAGTACCATCGCCAGCGTGTTTTTCAGGCTTTGATTTGGATGAGCGTTGCGCTGCTCGTTAAGCAATTCATCCAGATCGGTATCAGGAAGTAAGTTAACGCTCACAAACTCGCCAGGCTGCCAGTAACTCGACAGTTGCAACACCGCAGGGCCAGACAGACCACGATGCGTAAACAATAAACTTTCACGGAAGCTCACGCCGTTTTCAGCCGTAATGACGGACGGAACCGAGACGCCTGAAAGTACCTGTAGCTGTTCGAGTAACGGTTTGTGCAGCGTAAACGGCACAAGGCCTGCACGAGTTGGCAACACTTTTAGCCCAAACTGTTCAGCGATTTTATAGCCAAAAGGTGTAGCCCCCAGGCCCGGCATGGAAAGCCCGCCCGTAGCGATGACTAATTTTGCTGCCTGAACGCTGTCGCCATTTAATTGAATGGTGTAGCCGTTTTCATCACGTTCGATGCCTAACACTTCGCTACGCAGGCGCATGGTCACTTGCCCTTTATCACATTCGGCCACCAGCATATCGACTATCTGTTGAGCTGATTCATCACAAAAAAGTTGGCCGAGCGTTTTCTCATGCCACGCGATACCGTGCTTACCGACCATGTCGATAAAATCCCACTGGGTGTAGCGTGCGAGCGCAGATTTGCAAAAATGAGGGTTTTGGCTGAGATAAGCTGCAGGTTCGATATAAAGGTTAGTAAAGTTGCAGCGACCTCCGCCCGACATCAGAATCTTACGGCCTGGTTTTTTACCGTTATCGATGAGTAGCACTTTGCTTCCCGCCTGCCCAGCCATCGCTGCACAGAACATTCCTGCGGCTCCCGCACCAATAATTACGGCATCAAACTTTTCCACGACCTACTCCCGACTATGCTTAATGCAAGGAATTGTAAAGATAGCGGGCTGGTCGCACCAGCTAAATGCGTCTTAACAATTGCAGGTGATTGAAAATAAATATGTAAATCTTTTCATTGTTTGACCCAGGAAGGACAAACATCAAGAAAAGTCCATATTTCTGTTGGCGCATTACGGAGTTGTCTTACATAATGCGCCGCGTTCATGTCCTCAAAATGGCGTAACGTCTATGGAATTTCTGTTTAATGGCCTGGATCTACATACCGGGCTTTTGTTATTACTTGCTCTGGCATTTGTTCTCTTCTACGAAGCGATCAACGGCTTCCATGACACTGCAAACGCAGTGGCAACCGTTATCTATACTCGTGCAATGCGATCGCAACTCGCGGTGGCAATGGCGGCGTTATTTAACTTCCTCGGCGTTCTGCTCGGCGGATTGAGCGTGGCGTATGCGATTGTGCATATGTTGCCAACCGATCTGCTGTTGAACGTAGGGTCCGCTCATGGCCTCGCCATGGTGTTCTCTATGTTACTGGCCGCTATCATCTGGAACCTCGGCACCTGGTATTTTGGTCTGCCAGCATCCAGCTCCCATACGCTAATCGGTGCCATCATTGGTATTGGTTTGACGAATGCATTAATGAACGGAACCTCCGTTGTTGATGCGCTGAATATCCCGAAAGTGATTGGGATTTTCATGTCGTTGATCCTCTCTCCAATTGTGGGTCTGGTGATTGCGGGCGGGTTAATCTTTTTGCTACGTCGCTACTGGAGCGGCACCAAAAAGCGCCGCCGTATCCACCTGACACCTGCCGAGCGTGAAAAACAAGACGGCAAGAAAAAGCCACCATTCTGGACGCGTATCGCCCTGATTATCTCCGCTATTGGCGTGAGCTTCTCTCATGGCGCAAACGACGGGCAGAAAGGTATCGGCTTAATCATGCTGGTATTGATTGGCGTTGCGCCTGCAGGCTTCGTGGTGAACATGAATGCTTCCGGTTACGACATTGCTCGTACTCGCGATGCCATTACGCACCTTGAGCAGTATTACGCGCAGCACGGCGATGCGATTAAGCACGTTGTCGATCTGAACCCAGCTATTCCAACCCCTGAAGAAGTGAAGGGTCAGGATAAGCCTGCTGAATTCCATTGTGACGCCAGCCGCGCCATGATTGCAGTGCAGCGTGCGAAAGAACTACTGGGCAATATCGACAGCTACGACAAGTTGAGCATCGAGCAGCGTAGCCATATGCGCCGCCTGCTGCTGTGCATCTCTGATACTTCAGAGAAAGTCGCTAAACTGCCGGAAACCAAACCGGACGATAAGCGCTTCCTGAAAGAGCTGAAAACTGACTTGTTGTATACCATCGAGTACGCACCAATCTGGATTATCATGGCGGTCGCTCTGGCGCTTGGCCTCGGTACTATGATTGGCTGGCGTCGTGTGGCAACAACTATCGGTGAGAAGATTGGTAAGAAAGGCATGACGTATGCGCAGGGTATGTCCGCGCAGATGACAGCCGCCGTCTCCATCGGTATTGCGAGCTACACCGGTATGCCGGTTTCTACCACTCACGTGCTTTCTTCTTCCGTAGCAGGGACGATGGTGGTTGATGGCGGCGGTTTGCAGCGTAAAACGGTAACCAACATCCTGATGGCCTGGGTGTTTACTCTGCCGGTGTCGATTCTGCTTTCTGGTTCTCTTTACTGGATTTCACTGCACTTCATTTAAGAGCGGTGTAGTCACCAGAAAGCAAAAAGCGGGTCAGTTTACTGGCCCGCTTTTTTTATGTGCTCAAACTGTCAGTGCCAAATCATCAAACCGATAAGACTAATCACCACAAGTCCGCATAGCGCGCTGGTTAAAATAAACTGGCGGCGAAGACGTTCACAGCGGCGGATAAACTCATCGTCGTGATGGTCAAGATAACGTTGAGCATAGATGTAGCCCACTAAGCGAATCTGTTTGCTTGGCTGGCCGTGTGAGGTAAAAAAACCGCCTCCATCGACATATTGGTACAGCAGCGGATCGCAACCGCGAAGTACCACCAGCAGTGCACGCAAAGATGAGTAATAGCGCGCCATATTCACGACACAAACTACACAAAGCGCCCAAAAAAGTGCGACGGTGCTGATCATCATAATACCCCTCCCGGTGAAGCCCCAGAACATCACTCCAGGGCAACCGCTCACCCCGAAAACCAGAAAGACCGTTCAGCGAGCCCAAAAAGCCGATCCGGCTCACATTACTATTCCGGAACGGCTCATTTAATAGTGTAGGAGATCCGCTAATTTTTTTGCCACATCATTAATCTTTATCAAAGCGATTAAGGCTATTTGGGGCTTCAATGTATACAGCGGTGGCACATTGACGATTTCTATCATTCGCTATAGGGTAGAAATATCATCTACAATTTAGGTCTTTAGACGCGGATGGCACAGATGCAGCACATCGTGTTATCCGGCCAGGCTGGTCATCGACAACTTATGGAAGGAGTAAAATTATGTCTTACAAACACATTCTAATCGCGGTAGACCTCTCCCCGGAGAGCAAAGTACTGGTGGAAAAAGCGGTTTCTATGGCTCGCCCATACAACGCGAAGGTTTCCCTGATTCATGTCGATGTAAATTACTCCGATCTCTATACCGGATTGATCGATGTAAATCTTGGCGATATGCAGAAACGCATTTCTGAAGAAACTCATAACGCATTGAGCGAGCTGTCAACTGGCGCAGGTTATCCAATCACTGAAACCCTGAGCGGTAGCGGCGATCTGGGCCAGGTTCTGGTAGATGCCATTAAGAAGTACGATATGGACTTAGTGGTCTGCGGGCACCACCAGGATTTCTGGAGCAAACTGATGTCTTCTGCACGTCAGCTGATCAACACCGTTCACGTTGATATGCTGATTGTTCCACTGCGCGACGAAGACGAAGATTAAGTTTAGAACGTTTAAGCCCTCACCCTAACCCTCCCCAGGAGAGGGTCGGGGTGAGGGGTGTTCTATTCCACGATTGCCGTTCCCGAATAAATATCAAACCGGTGGCCTTTAGTGACCACTGCGTTATGCGTTTCCACGCCACCGAGCGGCGGCGCGTAGTCCGGGCGTTTCACCACCACACGTTTTGTCGCCAGCTTTTGCGCAGGCAACAGCAAACCATCTGCATCTTCGTCTGGCCCCACTAGCGACTGAAACACACGCATCTCTTTCTTCACCAGCGCGCTTTTCTGCTTATGCGGGAACATCGGATCGAGATAGACCACTTCCGGGCGCGGCGTAATATCGCTCAACGCCGTCAGACTTGAAGCGTGAATCAGCTGCAAACGTTCCTGCAACCAGCCGCCAATTTCCGCATCCTGGTAACCACGGCGTAAACCGTCGTCGAGCAACGCCGCCACTACCGGATTACGCTCCAGCATCCGCACGCGGCAGCCTACAGACGCCAGCACGAACGCATCGCGCCCAAGCCCTGCTGTCGCATCGACAACGTCCGGCAGATAGCCGCTTTTGATGCCAACCGCTTTTGCCACCGCTTCGCCACGCCCACCGCCAAATTTGCGGCGATGCGCCATCGCTCCAGAGACAAAATCAACAAAAATACCGCCGAGTTTTGGCTCGTCGCGCTTACGTAATTCGAGATGGTCAGGCGTCAAAACCAGCGCCATCAGGGAATCTGCATCGTGCACAAGACCCCAGCGCTCGCTCAAAAGTGATAAGGCGCCGGAGTCGGCGCCTGCTTCAGTTAATAAACAGATTTTCACAGAATGAATTAGCCCTTGATGCCGTAATGAGCCAGCATCGCATCGAGCTGCGGTTCACGGCCACGGAAGCGTTTGAACAGCTCCATTGGCTCTTCTGAACCGCCACGAGTCAGGATGTTATCAAGGAATGATTGCCCGGTTTCGCGGTTGAAAATGCCTTCTTCTTCAAAACGTGAGAACGCATCTGCCGCCAGCACATCCGCCCACAGGTAGCTGTAATAACCCGCCGCATAACCGCCAGCAAAGATATGGCTAAACGCGTGTGGGAAACGACCCCATTTTGGCGATGGCACAACCGCAACCAGCTTCTTGATTTCAGCCAGAGTTTCCAGCACTTTCGCGCCCTGCCCCGGGTTGAATTCAGCGTGCAGACGGAAGTCGAACAGGCCGAACTCCAGCTGGCGCAGAATAAACAGCGCTGCCTGGTAGTTCTTCGCCGCCAGCATTTTATCCAGCAACTCTTTTGGCAACGGTTCGCCGGTTTCGTAATGGCCGGAGATAAACGCCAGCGCGTCCGGCTCCCAGCACCAGTTTTCCATAAACTGGCTTGGCAACTCGACCGCATCCCACGGCACGCCGTTGATACCGGAAACGCCCGCCGTTTCGACTTTAGTCAGCATGTGGTGCAAACCGTGGCCGAACTCATGGAACAGCGTGATCACTTCGTCATGAGTAAACAGCGCGGGTTTGCCATTGACCGGGCGGTTGAAGTTACAGGTCAGGTAAGCGACAGGTTTTTGCAGCGAACCGTCAGCTTTACGCATCTGGCCTACGCAATCATCCATCCACGCCCCGCCGCGTTTGTTTTCGCGGGCATACAGGTCGAGATAGAAGCTGCCGCGCAACTCATTTTTCTCGTCATACAGCTCAAAGAAACGCACATCCGAATGCCACACGTCGATGTCTTTGCGCTCTTTCGCGGTAATACCGTAAATGCGTTTCACCACTTCAAACAGGCCGTTTACCGCGCGATCTTCCGGGAAATATGGGCGCAGTTGCTCGTCGCTGATGCTGTACAGATGCTGTTTCTGTTTTTCGCTGTAATAGGTGATGTCCCACGGTTCCAGCTCGGTGACGTTAAATTCTTTTTGCGTGAACGCGCGCAGTTGCGCCAGTTCAGCCTCGCCCTGTGGACGCGCACGTTTAGCGAGATCGGTTAAGAACTCGAGCACCTGCTGCGGGTTTTCTGCCATTTTAGTGGCGAGAGATTTTTCCGCGTAGTTGCCAAAGCCCAGCAGCTCAGCCAATTCATGACGCAGCGCCAGAATTTCTTCCATCACTGGCGTGTTGTCCCACTTGCCTGCATTCGGGCCTTGATCGGATGCGCGAGTCACATAGGCGCGATACATTTCTTCGCGCAGCTCGCGGTTGTCGCAGTAAGTGAGCACTGGCAAATAGCTTGGGATATCCAGCGTCAACAGCCAGCCATCTTGCTCTTTGGCTTCAGCCTGAGCGCGTGCCGCCGCCAGTGCACTTTCCGGCATACCAGAAAGTTGCGCTTCGTCAGTAATCAGTTTCGCCCAACCTTGGGTCGCATCCAGCACGTTGTTGCTGTAGGTCGAACCCAGTTCAGACAAGCGCGCAGCGATTTCGCCATAACGCTTCTGTTTTTCTTCCGGCAAACCAATGCCAGACAGCTCGAAATCACGCAGTGCGTTATCAACAGCTTTTTTCTCAGCCACGCTCAGATCGGCATAAAACGCGCCATCGCGCAGGTTGCGATACGCCTGATAAAGCCCTTCGTGCTGCCCAACCCAGGTGCTGTACTCAGACAGCAGCGGCAGCGTTTGTTCGTAAGCCTCACGCAGCTCCGCGCTGTTTTGTACCGAATTCAAATGACTGACCGGCGAGAAGATGCGGCCCAGGCGGTCGTCTACTTCTGCCAGCGGCTGGCAAAGATTATCCCAGTTATAAGGCGCGCCTTGCGCTACCACGCTTTCGACTTTCGCACGGCAATCATCCAGCGCTTGCTGCACGGCTGGCACGATATGTTCAGGTTTAAGAGCGGAAAACGGCGGCAGATCGAAAGGGGTCAGCAATGGATTAGTCATAAGCGCGGTTCCTGATATCGGAGAAGTGGAGCGCGTAATGCGCTACAAAAGCAATCTTCTTAACATGAGGCTTAGTTTAGCTAATTTCAATGCCAGGCGGTGAGCATAAGGCTGTATACTGTGCAGAATAGTTGTTCTTCTTTTGTCTTTGGAAACCCTGCAAGCCATGCTCAGTTATCGCCACAGCTTTCACGCCGGCAACCACGCCGACGTACTGAAACACACCGTTCAAAGTCTGATCATCGAATCCTTAAAAGAGAAGGAAAAACCTTTTCTGTACCTGGATACTCATGCAGGCGCAGGCCGATACAAACTGAGCAGCGAGCACGCAGAGCGCACCGGTGAATATCTGGAAGGGATCGCTCGCATCTGGCAACACGATGATTTACCTGCGGAACTTGAAGCCTATATTGGTGCGGTGAAAGCCTATAACCACAGCGGCCAGCTTCGTTATTACCCAGGTTCCCCGCTGATTGCCCGCCAACTTCTGCGCGAGCAAGACAGCCTGCAACTGACCGAACTGCACCCGTCAGATTTCCCGCTGCTGCGTTCTGAATTCCAGAAAGACAATCGCGCTCGCGTTGAACGTGCGGATGGTTACACCCAGCTTAAATCCAAACTGCCGCCAGCTTCGCGTCGTGGTCTGATTCTTATCGACCCACCGTATGAGATTAAAACTGACTACCAGGCCGTTGTGACAGGCATCAACGATGGCTATAAGCGTTTTGCGACAGGGACTTACGCCCTGTGGTATCCCGTGGTTATGCGTCAGCAAATCAAACGCATGCTGCGCGAGCTGGAAGAAACGGGCATTCGCCGCATTCTTCAAATCGAACTGGCCGTACTACCTGATAGCGACCGCCGTGGCATGACTGCCTCCGGCATGATTGTTATCAACCCACCGTGGAAACTGGAGCAGCAAATGGCTAATGTACTGCCGTGGCTGCATAAAACCCTGGTGCCATCAGGCAACGGTTCGACCACATTGAGCTGGGTTGTGCCTGAGTAACGGCTATTGCAGCTATCGGTGGAACCATTTTCTCGGCGCGCTACAATCGCGAATATTTTTCGACTCATTAGGGAAACATCATGACCAAACATTATGACTACCTCGCCATTGGCGGCGGCAGCGGCGGTATTGCCTCCATTAACCGTGCGGCGATGTATGGAAAGAAATGCGCACTGATTGAGGCGAAAGAGCTGGGCGGTACCTGCGTAAACGTGGGTTGCGTACCGAAAAAAGTAATGTGGCACGCGGCGCAAATCGCCGAAGCTATCCACAATTACGGCCCGGATTACGGTTTCGACACCACGGTGAATAAATTCGACTGGGACAAACTGATCGCCAGCCGCACCGCATATATCGACCGCATCCACACTTCTTATGACAACGTGCTGGGTAAAAACAACGTTGATGTAATTCGCGGCTTTGCGAAATTTGTCGACGCACACACGGTCGAAGTGAACGGCGAAACCATCACCGCAGACCACATCCTGATTGCCACCGGTGGCCGTCCAAGCCGTCCGTCTATTCCAGGTGCTGAGTACGGTATTGATTCCGATGGCTTCTTCGCGCTTCCTGCGTTGCCAAAACGCATCGCGGTTGTTGGTGCAGGTTATATCGCGGTTGAAATCGCAGGCGTGGTCAACGCGCTGGGTTCTGAGACACATCTGTTTGTGCGCCAACACGCACCACTGCGTACTTTTGACCCGTTAATCGTCGAAACGCTGCTGGAAGTCATTAATACCGAAGGCCCAACGCTGCACACGCAAGCGGTGCCGAAAGCGGTGGTTAAAAATGCCGATGGTAGTTTGACGCTGCAACTGGAAGATGGCCGCTCTGAAACCGTAGATTGCCTGATTTGGGCGATTGGTCGCGAGCCGGAAACCGACAACTTCAACCTGGCAGCAACCGGTGTGAAAACCAACGCCAAAGGCTATATCGAAGTCGATAAATTCCAGAACACCAGCGTTGCGGGCATTTATGCCGTGGGCGATAACACCGGAGCCGTCGAACTGACACCAGTCGCCGTTGCTGCGGGTCGTCGCCTGTCAGAGCGCCTGTTTAACAACAAGCCAGACGAGCATTTAGATTACAGCAACGTTCCTACCGTCGTATTCAGCCACCCGCCAATCGGCACGGTTGGTTTAACCGAACCGCAAGCGCGTGAGCAATACGGCGACGACAACGTGAAAGTGTACAAATCGTCCTTCACCGCGATGTATACCGCCGTGACTTCGCACCGCCAGCCATGCCGCATGAAGCTGGTTTGCGCTGGCCCGGATGAGAAAATCGTTGGTATTCACGGCATCGGTTACGGCATGGATGAAATGCTGCAAGGCTTTGCAGTGGCACTGAAAATGGGTGCGACTAAGAAAGACTTTGATAATACAGTGGCCATTCACCCGACCGGTTCGGAAGAATTCGTTACCATGAGGGGTTAGTGTAGGAAAGTCATCTCCACACCTTTAAAAATCTGGAAAACTGGCTTATTGAAGCCAGTTTTTTTATGGCTATTATTTGTGTTTCATATTCTTGTTAATCTTCAACTAACTATCTTGAGATAGTTGAATTCTTTTATATCCGATCCAAAAACTAAACAGATGAGAATAAAAATCCATCAATCACCTGTGGATATAGCGAACACATTTTTTGCTGCTTTATATGGTAAGAAATATCTAAATCTGGAATGCTCAGCTTCGCTGAAATCCATTTTTAGATCTTCCCCGAAACTTTATTTATTCTATTTTTTGTATAAGATTTGGAGATACTTACAATATGATCTATAACTGGACGGGTAAATGCTGGGCTTATGTAGCCGTTGTGATTGTTCTGTTTTCCAGGACTCCGCACTGAGAGCGAAAGTGCTTTTCCTGTCTGGGAAGCGAGAAGCCATGTGTTGATGTGTGATGCGACCGGTCTGTCGCAACATCGCGCTTGCTGGGTCATCGGTATTGACCGTATATCAGTACCGATAATAAGCCCTTATCGCCGCACAGGGTAACGACTTCCACAATAACTGATCGCGAAGGCCCGTCAGGAAATAGATATCTTCCACGTGAGTGAGTTCCATTTCTAATTTTATCGCAATTTGCTCAGCTGTCATACCACAGGCCTTCATGCTAAGTACCATTCTGGAACGCTTTTCACTGTAGCGTGTAGATGTACGACGTTTTTCAAACTGTGGCATATTTACCTTTTTCATATGACATCACCTTTACTAAGAGTTATTAACACGCAGGTAGATACGGTCCCGCGGTAGAATACTAAGCATTTGGAAAGAGCAGTCGACGTCCTTAAGCGTAAGGGAGTGACGATTACAATGCAGAGAAAGTATCGTAGTATTTAATTTTCCATTTTCGTTTTTTTAAATTAAATCTTTCTATGAGAAAATTAAAATTTGGCACATAGACCTTCACATTTAGAAATGTTATTTATTATTTGTACTTTCTATAAATATATTTGTTGGTTCTTTTCCTTAAGACTCTTCAAAAAAAATAATAATTCACAATCATTCCTGAGATTAAACTTGCTCATTATCAGCCGTTTATGCGCACTGGCTGTTTTTATGCTAATATTTAATTTCTGCGATATTTTAAGAATGTCCTCTCCATGTAGCAAAGCTTTCGCAATTAAAATCTGTTGCGGTGTCAATCTCAGATATTTGCATTGCGCACATTTATTGCAATGAGGACTTTTAGGCATAGCTTTGGTTTCCTGCCATGCTGTACTAATTGTTTCTCTAGCACTAGACAATGACTCGGACCGTGAGATAAAGATAATATCCTTGATGCAAAGTGGTAATTTTTTATGATGAGGTTTTTTTTCGGCATCGTAAATGCCAATAATAAGGCCTGGCTTTGTGCGATATTTTAGTTCTGACTGGCAAATAAATTGCGCACCTGCAGAAAACTCTTTTACGATTATATCCGCTTCTATCGCATTTATTCTTGTTAAAGTTTGGAATTCGATAGAGGAACTCGCTTCATTGCGTAATAACTTTTCAATAAATAACTCAAATCCATTTCTATAAAGTGTGTTTGAGTCCTCAATGGCAATGTTTAACATAATTAATCCTGTGGGATGTTATAATTCTATATTTGTTAATGGTATTTATTTGCAATTCCATTCCTCTGCAAGAGGTAAATATAGTATTTTGAAAATATAATTTTATAAATAAATAGAAGCGTTAAGGTTTATTTATACAGATATGTTCACTTGGTAGAGCAGGTAACAATTAAAATTTTTATACTCAGCGAGCGTCATCAGGCCAGAACCTACAATTTCTGCTGCTATCATCATAATTTTCCAGTTCTTGTATGCAGACGAGTACCCTTGGATATACTGCCAAACCCTCGCTGTGGAACCTTTACCACAGCGTAGGTTTAGTCTGTAACTATTGATAGGTGAAGTTAACTAGCACATTACTTGATACCAGTCCCGCGCCAACGTTGCCGGCAGGCGTATACAAGCGGGCCGCCAACGGGAAGGTTGCGGTGTTAGTCGCGCCATCAACATTGACCGTCATGGTGTTGCCGTTTGACAACACCGCGCTGTGGTCGGCATCTTTTGCCATCTGCACCGCCATATTGGCAGCGGCGCTCGCAGCCGGTTCGGTATTAGCGAACAACGAACCACCTGCGCCCGCCGGTGTACCGGAAAACGTAATGGTACTTTGGCTGGTTCCAGCCGGGCAGTTGGTCAGGCTGAGACTGAAACTTTTCCAGTCGCCGGCATCGCCGGCATTCTGGAACCGGGTTCTTCCCAGCGTGCCAAGATTGACCTCCTGTCCTCCTGCGAGGACCGGGTTAACGGTACAGGATGCGGCAGTAATCTTACCAACGATGGTGACGTCAGCAGCCTCCACCTTCGTGCCCGGCAGGACAGCGAGGGCGGGAAGCAGCATGTTGAGAAGAAAAAGACGTTTTAACATGGATAGCTCTCCTGCCAGGTAATGGCATAATCAGTTATAGGTGAAGTTCATCAACACGACGGTGTTGATATCGCCTACGGTGGCGCTGCCTGGAGTACTGTAAGGGCGAGCCTGCAGATCAAATGTTGCATTCTTGCTGCCATCCACGTTTACCGTCATGGTGCTGTTTTTACCCTTATCGGCTACAGTGCCGGAGCGGTTCTGTACCTGAACCGCGACGTTGGTGGCATAGCCGGTACCGGTTGTGTTCGCATACTTGGCCGCATCGCGGCTGTCTGCTGTACCATCAAACGTAGCAGTGACCGTGGAGGTGCCAGCCGGACAGTTACTCAGCGCCACGTCGAAAGCCTTCCAGGTGCCAAACGAGTTGGCCGGGTTCAGCGTAGCCGCGGTAACATCAGGCATCGTGACCGTGTAAGCGCCATTGTTATTAATGGTACAAGCCGCCGCAGTGACTTTGCCATTGATGGTAATAGTTGTATCGGCGGCATGAGCAGCAAGAGAAGTAGTACTAATAACCAGAGCAGCAATCAGTCCTTTGGTAAACATACTCATTTTAAAACTCCTTTAAATAATATTTAGGTATGGCTCGCTCCTGCCAGATGACAGAGAGAAGGGGTTAATAATTCAGTTATAAACAACGGTGGCAAAGGCGATGGCGCTAACGTTACCGGCCGGTACCGTAGATGACAGCGCATAGTAGCGGGCTGTCATCGGATAATTGATCGCGCCGGTTACCGAACCCACCGGGACATAGCTATTAGGGGTGGTCGGTATTGCAGTGCCGTTTCTGTCAAGCAACTGAATGCCAACGCTGTTAGCAGTAGCGGCATCAGTGCTTTTGAACACCCCGTTAGCGGCATCAGCCATATTGCCGCTGAAAATCAATGAGATATTCGTAGCCGTCGCGCAGTTCAACGGAATGTTGATCGTCTTATCGCCAGCGGTCTTACCCACTGCATTGAGGGTGGCCTGACTGACATCCGCCAACGTTTCGGTAATAGCAGAATTGGTCACCGTACATGCCGGGGCAGCCGGCTTTATAACAATCGAGGTTGCCAGGTTAAGAACCCAAAACTGTTGTCCACCGAACGTTTCTGTAATGAGGTTCTGTGGCCCAAAGGTCCCCGCACCGACGGGCCCCGTTTTGATAAACTCTATTAGTATTGGCCCAGGCCCCCAGGTAGATGTTTGAGAAGTATTGGTATTGTAAGAATACGGTGTCGCCATGCCACCCCAACTAGTTCTATAGGCAACTCCCGGAATCGTTGTCGCATATAGCTTCTTGCTAGCATCAATCAACGTTCCCGCTCCAGTGCCATATATGGGTTGCGAGGGGTATGCATACAATGTGCAAGAACCGTTATCACTTTTCCACATGACCGTAGTGCTGGCTAATACAGTGCCTACGGGGAGAGTTGGGTCCATATTCAATTCGGGTACAGAGGTCATGTTATCCACTACCGGACACGCCGCCTGCACACAGTGGGATACCAAAAACAGGGCACCTGCCAGTAAGGACAGTATTCCCAGTTTCTTTGACTCATGCCGGATTGATTTACTCTGACATAACCATTTCATTTCATTGTTCCTGTCTTTCATGAACCCGGCCTTATCGGCACAGTCCGTTTATATTTACGATGCCGCTGATATTCGACGGCAAGGTGTAATCCACCCGGCATTGCTCATCTGGCCCGGAACCCCATTTCACGTTCAACTGCCCGCTTTGTGCCAGTCCGGTCAGATAGACCTGTCCCGCATCACCCACAATAAAGCCTTGCGTATCTTTTCTTGCTGTAGGCGAGACAATGGCTCCGAATGGCACCGGCTGACCACCCGCTCGCAATAACGTCATCAATACACGATGGCCAACGCTGGTCTGGTAAGTGGCTCTGACTACCGCACCGCGGGTTGGAATGACGGTTTGCGTGGTGATAGCCACTTCCGTATCGTCACCAAAAGTTTGGGTATTGAGTGTGACATCATTTTTACGGTACGGGCTGGTGTAAGGCACCACCGCATAACCGCGGAAATCGGTCTTCACGCCTGTCTGGCCCTGCACACTGATGTCTTTTGCCCCCGGAGCGGCAACCAGCACCACGGTTTCACCTAACGGTTGGCCGAGAGTCACACCGTTCTCATGGGCAACAATCCCGCCCTGCAGGCCATAGTTCAGGCGCTGACTGTTGTTGTCGTAGGAGTAACCGCCGTTGACTTCACCGTAAGTAGCACGCCAGTCAGCATTGGCACTGCCGCTGTTGCCCTGGCCCTGTGAGCCGTAGCCCTGCTGTACGCTCCAGCTCAGGTTGTTTTCCTCCAGGGTGGTCCCGCCAACGCTGACGCTGTTGGTGGTATTGCCATTCTTGCTGGTATTAGCCATATAGTTGGCATAGGTCGGGTGTTTATCCCCAAACAGTTTGCTCAGCGGCACACTCAGATTGAGGGCAAACAGCTGGTCCTTGTCATAGATACGCCCGTTGCCACTGGAACTGCTCCCGTAGTTCACCGTGGAGTTGATGTTATAGGTGTAACTCAGCCCGTAACTGATGCCGTTCCATGAGTTGTTGTAACTGGCGCCATAGGACTCCATACGCCGGTCGGTGTTCCAATAGTCTTCGCGTGCAGCCGTCAGGCCAAGGTTACCGCCGCCTTCCCACAAGTTCTGTGACAGGGTGAGTTCAGCGCGGTTACGCCGACGTTCCTGTAACGTATAACTGTTACCATCGGTATAGGTGTCCAGCACTTCCTGCATGCCCCAGTAACCGTCGGTCGCATAACGGTAACCCGCAACGGCAAAGTTGGTGCCGGTCTGCACGAAGTTTTTGCTGTAACGCACTCGCCAGGACTGGCCGCTCTCTTTCTGCCGGTCTTTCTGCTTAGACCAGGCCTGGGTAACATCGGTGGACAGGGCACCGAAATCCCCCAAGTTCTTGCCGATACCCAGCGCCAACGATTGATACTTGCTACTGAACTGGCCTCCGCCGTAAGCGGTGAAGCCTGCTGGTAAACCGTAAATCACGGTACCTTCGCTCAGCGGCGTTTTGTCCACGCTATTGTCATAGGAGCGGTATAAGCCGGTGGTGACGGCATACTTCAAGCGCCCTTCACGCTGCAAGACTGGCAGGGAAGCGTAAGGGATCACCAGTTGCTGCTCGCTGCCGTCAGATTCTTTGATCGTCACGTACAGATCGCCCGCACCGCCGGTGGGGTACATATCGGTAATTTCAAAACTGCCCGGTGAAACATAACTCTGGTAAATCACATAGCCGTTCTGGCGAATGGTAACCTGCGCATTGGTACGGGCAATGCCACGCACCACTGGCGCATAGCCGCGCAGACTCTCAGGCAGCATATCGTCGTCAGAGGCCAGTTGAGCACCACGGAACGGAATGCTGTCAAATACATCAGCCGGAGTAGAACTATCACCGGCAGTTAGCTGGCTTTTCAGTGCGATAATATCGCGCTGAGCGTAGGTATAGACCGTATCCCAATGATCTTCGGTTTTGCCATTGACGCCGCCGTTGTCAGACCGGCTCCAGGTGGTGTAGTTACGCAGACGCCACGGGCCGATATTGATACCGGGGCGCAGGTTAACGTATTGGCTGTTGCTATCGTCGCCCTGGCCACCCTTGGCGTAGTTGTTAGCACCGGTCATGCTGTAATTCAGCAATGCTGCCGGGATACCCTGATCCCAGAACTTCGGGTCAACCCACCCACGTGCCGAGTTGCTGACAGCCGTTTGTGGCAAGCTCAGCAACAGTTGCTGGCGTTCAAAACGAAAATCACTATTCGCCTGGGCGATCGCTGCCAAATTCGCGCAAGCACTACCTGGCGCACCAAGCTCCGGGTATTTATTAACTAACACCCCCCAATTCGCTAAATCATCGACCGGGATGCAGGGTTGCAGTACATCGCTGCCCTGGGCGTTCTTAGTCATACGAAATTCAACGTCACGCGTTTCAACCTTCTCGTTGTTGAGGAACACATCAACACGATAGGTGCCCGGCATCTGGCCCCCCTTGTTCTCAAAGGAAGACAGGTCAACAGTCTTCTGCCCTGGCGCACCCAGCTCCAACAGAGCGGGGTCAAAGTAATCTCGCGCCTGCGCAGTCATCATTGTCCCGGTAAGCAGCGCCACCTGAGCCGCCACAAAACAGGCAACACGGCTTAACCGCGGCCATACGCGAGTTTTATTATTGTTCATCCTTAACCACTCCATTTTCCACGTAAGGCTTTGATTTATCTGTATCCTTAATATTCATGCTCATCATGAATATGCTGCTAATGCCCTGTTGTATGCTCAGCACCGGTACCGCCGTAGTCACTGATAAGCTTCCAACTCACAGGTCCACTCACGTTAGCGGGTGCATTAAAGGTGGCTTGGCTCATGGGCAGTACGTAAGTAATGTCTTTGATTTCACGTCCTCCCACTTTGACCTGCTGGAAATTCATCACGAATGGGGTTGGGTTGTTAACGGTAAGGCGAGTACCACTCTGTGACCAGGTCAGTTTGTTGGTCACGCTTTCTGGTGTGTCTTTCAATCCTTTCGGACGATAAAGCAGCTTGATACGGGTTTTGACCGCAATCTGTAGGGTGTTAGTACCTTCCTTTTTACTACCCGCCGGGATGGATTTGATGTTTAACCAGTAAAGAGACTCGCGATCTTCTGGCAAACTACCGCCGGTACGAACAATACGTAACAGGTTTTGCTGATTCCCTTCCAGACGGAACAATGGCGGGGTCACAATAAAGGGGGCTTTCTCAGCGCCACCATTTTGTGTCTCCGTCCATGACTGGATGAGATAAGGATTGGTGTCAGAGTTAGTGACGTTCAGTGAAGCCTCCTTCTTTTCGCCGTTGTAAATCAAACGGGTGCCGCCGACGGTTACGCCGCCAACATCAGCCGCCTGCGCCAGCGTACCGCTCAGTAATAAAGGAAGGCAGAGGGCTTTGAACCAGGTATTCATAACAATGCGATACTCCATAAAAGACGGGCCAACTAAAGTCGACCCGTAGAAATGCCTTCCCAACACGGGATAAGGGTGAGAAGGCAGTCCTGATTAGTTGTAAACGATAGTGAAGTTGCTGACAGCGTTAGCCGGGCCTGCAGTCACTGTTGCAGCTGTTGCATAGTAACGAGCTACGAAGTCGAGGTTATTGTCACCAACGCTCAACGGATAAGCTGAAGAAGCTGTGTGCAATGGCACGACAACGTTTTTGTTATCCGTCAACTGAATGCCTACGTTAGTTGCCACACCAGGGATCTGAGACAGGGCAAGAATGCTGTTAACATTGCTGTCTGCAAGACCGTCAAACTTCACTTTTGCGGAAGTCATAACAGCCGGGCAGTCTTTCAGTGCGATGGTGAACTTAGTTGGTGCTGCAGTAGAGCCTGCTGCGGTGAATGCCTTGCTGGACACGGTGCCCATAGTCACTGTCAGCGGGTTAGTTATGTTGTTGACTACAGTACATGCGTCATCAGTGATGGCACCAATAAAGTTGACTTGACCGTCAGCAGCAAATGCAGCGGAAGACAGAGAAGCAATGATAGACGCAGCGATAACTAATTTTTTCATGGAAATAATCCTTTCGTTTAATGATAAATTACATATTATTCAGTAAGGCGATCCGTTCGCCATTATTGAATGGGGTGGTGCAGTTATTTCAAAAATAGAGTCTTCATATTCTGTTTCTGAATAATGCGTTATAACGTAAAACCGAACGTGCGTTGAGATGATGTTATCCCAGTTTTTTAAGACGTTAATCTTATAAGCACCCGCAGTCTTTTCAGACGAATTTAACCGTCTGGCAATAAGGTATACATCCTTTTGCTGTGCAAAAAGATCCATAACTATTGTTTTCATGTTTTAGCGTGATATCAATTAAAAAATATCACTTACTTATCTGTTCTTTTTTGGACGAGTTAATTACAAATTTTTTGTTCTGCTCTGGATGCGTAGCAGGATAATGTCATTATCATCTAATATGTTAAACTCATTGGTACTGATATGATTAGCATGAATGTTGCATAGTCAGTATTGCCATAATATTCGTAAAAAAAATCATCTTTAGTGATGAAAAATATTGTGCTGATGTTCTATTTTAGGTGGCATCTTCTTTTCACTGTATAACACAGTGATCATGTTCTCTCTGACGTAATAACCTTTAGATTCAACTCGCAGGATAAAATCATCCGGAATACCTACATAACTTAATTTTGTTTTTAATGCTTGCATGACTTGCCATAAGCGCTGATTTGATGAGCTTAAGCCATGCCTATCCCATACGTTAAACAGGATATCTGAATTATAAATAATGGTTCCGTTGGCATTTTCCAACAAAAAAATAAATAGACGAAACATGGTGTCTCTAAGAGAGACCATTTTCCTCTGGCTTATCCGCGGAACAGCACTCACGTTGATCAATGTTTTGTTGGTCACATCAAAGTGAACATCAGATCCGATGTAGTAGCCAAAAATCGTTTTTTGCATTTTTAGTCTCTTTCATCATCATGCTTATAGGCTAAAACAAGGTGCATATTTACTCTTCACTGATGACGACTATTCTTACGTGCCTTAGAAAAATTGGCAAATCAGTCAGAGAAATCGCATTTCATCAACATTATGTGTCGATTTGTTTCTTAAAGTAGTTTTTTTTGCTGGCATGTAACAATTTATTGGTTTTTTTATTCAACTTACGAACAAAAAAACCAACAAATTGACTAAAGTAGCTATAAAAAACACTCAACATTTTCATGGGTATTGCATGCACTTGTCAGCATGTCCCTCTGATAAGCAGGGTTGCTTATGTATGTCATGATATTGTGATACATCCTATCCCCAGTCTCGTATGTATTGCCTATTGTTTAGGTTACGTACCAGGCTGATGAGGCAAAGATTAATGCGAATAGATTCATCAGTGAATCTAAATAGTTGTATTTAGGTGCTAAATCCAATGGTAAGCGAATCAGAGGCGGGATAATGAAGGGAGTTGGCCCCATCCGGGTTTCTGTAGTTAACCTGATTTAGATTAAAATTGTTATTTTACAACTGATTATTTATATTTTTTTGTGTATAGAGCACGCACTGGAAGGACTCTGTCTTTGATAAATTTCTCATAGAAGTGTCCTCTATTCTTACTAAGAAGATCTATTTTAGATTTTTAACTCATTGAAAAAAATGAGGATATAACGTCTGTGCCGTGAGGATTAATCATGTCAAAACGCTATGTTTTAAATGCCTGTATTGAGTTTTATCCGGAGAAATGCCAATTATCCGCATGCGAAAACAAGAGTCTGACAGTGAAACTCCATGCTCCAGTCAGCCGTTGCCTTGAATTACTGGTTGAACGGCGTTACGAGATGGTACCCCAAAAGGATTTTTACCCTTATGTTTGGGGAAGTGAAGGTAAACAAGTGCCTGTAAGTACGCTTTATCAAAACATTGCTTTGCTGCGTAAGGCTCTGAAAACTTTTCACGAAGAAGGTAGCCAGATTATCAACACGGTGCCAAAGCAGGGATTTTCGCTGCACCCCAATGTGACGGTACAAGAATTAGTGGGGGGCCAGGAGATAACCGAATCGATCACTGTCCAAACAACAGATCAATCCTTAGTGACTCAGGGAGGCCTATTTAATGAGAGGCTTTCTTCTTTACCACCTGTTGCAGTAGAGAAAGAAACGATTGTAAGGAGGCGGTTTCACCACTTTTTACTTCCTGCGGGTATTTTTGCTCTTTCTGGTTTACTTGCCTACCAACTTACACAATGGGATTTATCCTCCCCTGAACTTGATCTTTCTCAATATAGCAAAAGAGGTGAGATTGCTGAGTGTCAGATATACACGAATAGCCCTGATACTGAGATGAACAACGCCAGCATACTCATTAATAACAATCGGATCGACTGTAGTAAAAAGGCCTACCTCTATATAACCGGCTTTCAATACAGTGAGCATCAATCCATGTTGTTATGCACTCGAGCGCTGGATGATTCGAGTTCCCCAAAGTGCCTGGCATATAATTTTTATTGAATGGGTGAAGGTATGAAAAAATCCTATTGGTTTACTGCAATGGCGATTACCCTGGTACTTTTAGTTCTCATAAATACTTACGTCTATCAACAACATTACCAAAAGAAACATTTCAACTGTCACGGCGACGTGTCAGTAAGTAATAGCAACTACACGCTAAACGCGCGGTTGATGTTAAATTTTTCGAACAACATTGGTCAGGCTTTAGTGGAGGGTAAGCTGATAGATCGTGCGGGCATCAGCTATTTTGTTCATCGGGCCAGTTCTTTTTATGTCAAGCAGGATAGTGACGATATATACCTCACCGCCTTTTCAGTTACTGAGTTGCCTGGTAATACGGCTGACATATCTATGCTAAAGGGGCTGATCTTGCCAAATCTATTGACAAAAAATATCAGCGTTCACTTAAATCTCTTTTCCATAACGAGTAAAAATCACTTGTTTACTAATGATAAATATGTGTTGCTTTATTGTGAAAAATAGTAGGTTAGGTTAGCTATCATTATTTAAACGTCACCAGGAAGTGATGTGATGGATACCCTCCTCAAGTAACCAGCGCCATACTTTTACTGACTGCATTATTCCGGGAATAAAATTACATGAATATGAATGGAAACCTTTTCAGCTTCGCATTTCTGAAGCCGGCCCGCTTATTGCCGTTGTTTTTATCAGGGAAATTGATCTTACACAGTTCTCCAACGGCAGAGATTTATCAGCCTGGAGTGGCCTGGCGGTGATGCGCTGCGTGCAAAGACATGATGACAGCCTTGAATTGCGGCGCTTGTTGATTCGAGCTTACTAACAAGAAGAAGAGTAAATTGTCGAATGCAAAACTCTGGAAAACCATCCCCCCGTGCAAGCCTTACCATGAGGTAATGAATTAAAAGTGAATTAAAAAAGGCTACGAAATTTAGATTTCGCAGCCTTTTTATTTATTTCGGACATTTTAATAAAGCTCGAATAATCAAAAACACTAACTCATTAATTTTCATACACCTGCGCTATAAAAACTTTCCAGATGAAACTTTAATTATATTTTAACTGATTTGGTTACATTCAGATGCAACTGCCACATCTATACTCTTCAGATTGTATTCATTTGAAATTTTATATTTGCAGAGTGCCTCATATGAAAAGTAAATCGTCGATAATCATGGGTGTTATGGCGGGCATTTTTATGTTCTCCACGCTTTCCATCAACAATGCTTACGCCACAGAACAAGGCCAGCAACGCCGCCAGGCAAGGGATGTTCGCCAGGATACCCGTCAGGACTCGCGTCATGACAAGCGTGAATGCGTGGTCAACGATAGCAAAAGCAACAGTGATTGCCGCCAGGATAAGCGCCAAAGCAAGCAAAATGGCCGTGAAGAAGCGCGAGATATTAAATACTAACAACTAAGCCATACCCTTGCCGGGTATGGCTTTTTTTATTTCCGGCTCGCCATGTCAGGAATAATCAAATCACCACGCAGTACGCTCGAACCCAAAGCACTTTGGGTTTTCTCGGTCAACCATGTCACGATTCTTGCCGCCATCGCATCCATTGAATATTCAATGGCGGGAATGGTTGGAATCCCCGGCAGATGCAGTGAACCCGCCAGGCTAAACACCATAATGTCTTTCGGAACAGATTTATTAAACGCCTGCAATTGCGGAATGATGCGCTGTGCTTCCTGCTCATCAGCAACTAATAACGCGTTGAAATTCAATGTTGTGCTGTTATTGAGCAGCACCTGGAGCGCAACAGATGAAGACGTTGAATCCATAAATATCAGGTTGCGGTTAAAGGGCAGGAAATTGTTTTCCAGCGCGCGCTTATAACCCAACAGAATTTGATCAACCGACCCGCAGGAATCAGGGTTGATGACCGCAATCTGCCTTCTTCCCTGCTTAATCAAATAATTACAGGCCGTTTCAGCAGCAAAAGCGTGATCAAAATTAATGCTGTTACTGGAATCAACATCCACGCAATCGACAAGAATGACATTCTCCTGGTCGATATTGAGCGGGAAACGTGCGCCGATAATCAGCACGTCATCACACAGCCCACAGGTCAGCTCATCAAGAGCATGTATGACCTCCGCTTTACTGTTCGCAAAACGCAGCAGCAGGTGTTTTTGATGTTGGCTAAGATGTTTCTCCAGCGCGTAAAGATAACCCGTGGTCTGGTTGATATTTTCCTGCGCGCAAATCACCCCAATGCAGCCGGTAGACTGGCTGAGTAGTGATTGCGCAATCATATTTGGACGGTAACGCAGCTCCTCCGCCGCTTTCAGCACGGCCAAGCGACTTGCTTCCTTCACTCCGCGAGATCCACTCAACACCCGTGATACTGTGGCTTTAGAAACCCCAGCTAAACGCGATACATCATTGATTGTAGACATCATTTTCCTTTATCAGGCTGTGGTTCATGCCTGTTTGTCCTGAATACAACTTCGGCTCAGATGGTAGCCAATTTCAGTATAGTCGTTTCCATTTTTGATGGAAACCGATTTTCCACATGATGTCCAAACGATACATTCACCAAACAATTTTGTGATGACGATCCAATAAGTAATGCCGATAAAGACGGGATCTTGATGGGTGTCACAGATCTGTTTGCTGCGGATGGAAAACGGTTTCCATAAAGTATCAAATCATTTCCGCAATACTTTATTTACATTTTGAGGATGAGTGTTAATGGTCAAGATTATGTTGTGTTGTTCCGCCGGAATGTCCACCAGCCTGCTGGTTAAAAAGATGCTGACAGTGGCTGAAGAACGAGGAATGCCTGTAGAAATAGAGGCTTACGGCGTGGCTGAGTTTGATGCGCAGTTCCCGCGTTATCAAGTGGTGCTGCTCGGGCCACAGGTAAAATATATGTTAAGTACGCTTTCAGAAAAAACCGCCTCTCACGGTATTCCGGTTCAGGCCATCGACATGATGGATTACGGCATGCAGCGTGGCGATAAAGTGCTGGATTATGCTCTGTCGCTTATCGAAGCGGCTCACTAAAAGGGTTATTCATATGAGTTCGCTATATCAATCCATGGTGACGGTGATTGAGCAATCCATCACTCCGTTGGCGGGTCGTCTGGGGCAACAAAAGTACGTGATCGCGATTCGTGATGGGTTCACCGCAGCCCTGCCGTTCATGATTATTGGCTCTTTTATGCTGGTGTTTATATTCCCACCATTCTCCGCTGATACCACTATCGGTTTTGCTCGTGCATGGCTGGATTTCTCTCAGACTTACCGTGAACAGCTGATGCTGCCGTTTAACCTGAGTATGGGCGTGATGACGTTTTTCATCTCAGTCGGCATTGGTGCAAGTCTCGGGCGACAGTTTAATCTCGACCAGGTGATGTCCGGCCTGCTGGCCTTTATGGCATTTTTGCTGGTTGCAGCACCGTATGCCGACGGCAAAATTTCGACTCAATATCTTTCAGGCCAGGGCATTTTCACCGCGCTGATTACGTCGATTTACTCCACGCGTATTTATGCCTGGCTTAAAGAAAACAAAATCACCATTCGCCTGCCAAAAGAAGTGCCAACTGGCGTTGCACGTTCGTTTGAAATTTTGATTCCGGTAGTCGTCATTATCGGCACGCTGCATCCGCTGAACTTATTCATCGAAGCGCAAACCGGCATGATTATGCCGCAAGCGATTATGCACCTGCTGGCACCGCTGGTTTCCGCATCCGATTCCTTACCCGCCATTTTATTGTCCGTGTTGCTGTGCCAGATTTTTTGGTTCTCTGGTATCCACGGCTCGCTGATTGTCACCGGCATCATGAACCCGTTCTGGATGACAAACCTGGCAGCAAACCAGGCAGCGCTGGCTGCGGGAACCGCATTGCCACATATTTATCTGCAAGGTTTCTGGGATCACTATCTGCTCATTGGCGGCGTCGGTTCCACATTGCCACTCGCCTTCTTATTGCTGCGCAGCAAAGTGACGCACCTGCGTACCATCGGGAAAATGGGCATCGTTCCAAGCTTCTTTAATATCAACGAACCGATTCTTTTCGGTGCGCCAATTATCATGAACCCATTGCTGTTTATTCCGTTTATTTGCGTCCCAATGGTCAACGCCGTGTTGGCTTACACCGCAACTAAACTGGGCTGGCTGGCACAAGTCGTCTCCCTGACTCCATGGACAACTCCGGCACCGATTGGCGCATCGTGGGCGACAAACTGGGCCTTTAGTCCGGTCGTGATGTGTGTGATTTGCATGGTCGTTTCTACCATAATTTATCTGCCATTCCTGCGCGCTTACGAGCGTTCATTGCAGAAAACTGCAGCAGAAAATGAAGCACGTTCACCTCTGACAGAAACGGCTATCAGCAATTAATAACCGCCGTCTAATAACTCTGGAATTAATGATGATTGAATTAGAAGAAGCCGTAATGGAAATAATTATGAATGCCGGGCAGTCGCGCAGTTTGTGTTTTGAAGCGCTGCATTCTGCACGACAAGGAAATATCGAAGAAGCCAAACTGTTATTACTGGAAGCCGATGGTTACGCGCGCGAAGCTCATAAAATGCAAACCAAATTGATTGAGCAAGATGCAGGCGAAGCCAAACAGCCTATGACGCTAATTATGGTGCATGCTCAGGATCACCTGATGACATCAATGTTAGCGCGCGAGCTTTCAAACGAAATCATTCATTTATATCAGCGCTAAGTATTACGTAAAAAACAATAATATTACCTCTGGCAGGGAGAGATCATTACGTAAATAATTTTAATTAAGTCCAATCCGATGAAAGTATAAATAAAGATAAATATGTTTGGTTAATAGAGCTTTCTCTATTAACCCTGAACAGGATATTTATTGTCTGAAAAAATAAATTACTAAATTGAGATTATAATGAAATTAATTAAACAGCTTCCATTAACAATGGCGGTTATCGCCGCGCTTTGCCCAATTTCTGTACTCGCACAAGAACCAATGACTCAAGAACAAATTGATCAAATCGTGGCGAAAGCGGTGGATAAAGCCCTGGCCGACCGCGATGCGAAAATAGAAGCCGCACGACTTAATAGAACCGATACCCTGGTTACGCCTCAGGTTCCCACCACGCCAGATATGTCTGTTCCGTTGGGGCTTAAATTCACCGGTTATGCCCGCTACGGGGCGCATTTCCAGGCGGGAGATCAAAAATACATTGGCGTTGATGGTTCCTATAACGGCTCCTCCGCAATTGGTCGTTTAGGTAACGAAGGCAACGGCGGCGAATTTCAGCTCACCAAAATCATTAAAGCCGATAACGGGGCCATCTGGGATATCGGCGTGATGATTGACCACTGGGGCGATGAAGTTAACCTGAAAAAAGCCTATGCGGGTGTCACTAATCTTTTTGAAGCACAGCCAAATGCCTATTTCTGGGCGGGTCGTGACTTCCATCAGCGCCCACAACAAGGCATCAACGACTACTTCTGGATGAACCACGATGGTCAAGGTGCAGGCGTGAAAAGTCTCGATCTCGGCTTTGCACAACTGGATATCGCGGCGGTTGCCGCCGTCGATCAGTGTGACCCTGAAATGATTGAAGACGGTGATAACCCGTCGCGCATCTCGTGTACTGGCGGCTCCGGCACCGGTGATAAAGGCAACTACGCGGCGACATCAAAACTGCACGGCATCAAATTTGGCCCAATTGATTTCGAGCTGTACGCCAACTATGGTTTTGATTCCAAAGCCATCGACAGCGACGAACGCTCCAAAGCCTGGCAGGCCGCCGTGGTGTTAAGCCACACCGGCGACAATGGGGTGAACAAAATTATCACCCGTTATTCTGACCATTCAGACAACAGCGTTTATAACAAAACCAATGGCCTGCACACCGTTTATGCCAGCTTCGAGGGGAACTATAAGTTCACTCAACAAGCGCAGATTGAATATCTGCTCGCCTTCCACGATTACGACAATGATGATCTGACCCAGGATAACCGCCGCAACTATGGCGCTATTGTTCGTCCGATGTATTTCTGGAACGACATACATTCCACCTGGCTTGAAGCGGGTTATCAGCGCGTAGATTACGAAAACGACGGTGATAACAAAGGCTGGAAACTGACCCTCTCACAGAACATTTCCATCGCGATGGGACCAGAGTTCCGACCAATGCTGCGTTTCTACGTCACTGGCGGTCAGGTGGATAACAACCACACCACGCGTATCGCGGGCGAGCCAAATACCCAGCTTGATTCGTTCAACGTCGGCGCGATGTGGGAAGCCTGGTGGTAATCAGGATAAGGGCTTTGTAAGTCGTTGTAGGGCGGATAAGCGTTAGCGCCATCCGCCATTTTCACTCACCGCATCGCGTTATAAATGGCCTGCTGAATATCAACTGCACGTTTTTCCTCGGCAATGCCCTGCTCGTCTTTACGCTGTTGTTGCGCATTCAGTCGCAGTTTCGCTCTGTCCAGATCCTCTTTCTGCCGCTTGACGGTTCCAGGTGAAGTGCAAAAAGTTTGTAGGAATTGTTTGCGCAGTGAAGTCAGATTTTGCCCGTCGTTCATCGCCTGGCTAAGGGTTCTCACCATGCGCCGACACGGGCGTTCCTCGTCCATCTGCGAGCGGTATTGCAGCAAAGTATTAAGCGCGTCGCGGTAATCTCCCGCCAGCGCAGATTCGGTGAAATACACTTTCCAGTTCATGCCACCTAACATAAACAGGCGCACCACGGTGGCATCTCCGCGCTCAATGGCCGAGCGCAAATTCCCCTCTTCCCAGGCGATGCCAATATTCGCCAGCTTCTCACGCGCGCTTTCCGTTTCCGGTAGCGAATCAAGTGCTGTGATTTTCGCCGGAGTGCTTTTCGCCTCGGCAGGCTTATTGGTGACATCACTCAGATAATACATACCGAAAATAGCCGCGCTAAGGGCCGTAACACCGGCCACGCACCACAGAACCATGCGCAAGGTTTCGCCAGTGTCCTGTTTGCTTTTGGCTTTGTGTGAGTCGGGGCGTTCGATGGCATCACGCACTTCTTCGCTATCGCGGCCCATGGCCTGATATTTTTTGCGCGCCTGGGCGAGATAATCCTGCAATGCGGCATCCTCTACCGCCAGCAACGCCGCCGGGTTCACTTTCGCTCGCCCTTCATCAAACGCCCGCTGAATAGCCGCCGTGCTTTCCTGGTGATAACTCTCAAGCAAAGCGAGCTGTACCGAGGTTAATGTCTTTTGCGCCACCAGGTCGTTGCGAATTTCGCGTACATCATCGAGAAAAGTTTGCAGCGTTTTGCGTGGATCAATGAGCAAACTCAGGTGTGCGGAGTCCTGAAACAATCCGGCGTAATGGTTGGCGTACTCTTTTTTATCAACCACCATTAATGCCAACTCACTAAAACGCATTCCGCTGAGAATATCGGCCCGATCGCCATTCTTCAGCCAACGGCGCACGCAATCTGCGCCAAATTGCGATTTGAGTTTATGCACCAGATTCGCCTGGCTCGGATAGCTTTGATTGACCAGGCCTTTGAGCATCAACTCCAGCGCGCACATCTGGCGTGCCGCTTTCTGCTGCCGGGCGTCGTCATTACTTTCAATTTCACTCAAATACCCGAGCAGCGGCTGCTTTGCCCGTACATGCTCGAGATAACTGACAAAACGTAATGCCGCGATGAGCTGATTGTGACTGACTTCCTGGCCGCTTTCATACTCCGGCACCAACTGCTGCAAATGGCGCAGCAACAGCGTGAAATGCGAGATTTCGGCGTCATTAAGATTTAAGCGTTTTGCCACCGCCATCCAGCTTCCAAGCACCTGTCTGGCTTGTTCGAGCTGTTGAAAAAACCTTTGGGGATCTTTCCCTTCGGCGGCTTTGATTGTAAGAAGTGGCAGGATTTGCAATGACGCCTGGCGAATCACACTCAGGCAAGTCTCGAACTTTTCCCGCATCAGCAACTGTGCAGCGCTGGTCATGATTTTCCTTTTTGAATAAGGCGCGAGTCACGACGCCATTGCACAGAATGTTAGCGTAGCCGGAGTGGAAGCAATGGCGATAAAAGACCAGGGAAATTAACCATTTTCAAAAATATCGCTGATCACCTCGCCCAATTTTCGCAGCGCGGTTTCGGTCGCATCATTGAATGGCAGCGCGTAGTTCAGGCGCATACAGTTGCGATATTTCCCGGAAGCGGAAAGCAGTGACCCCACCGCAATCCGAATATTGTGCTCACTCAGTGTTTCAATAATCGGCACGATATCAATGTGTTCCGGTAGCTCTATCCACATCAGGAAACCGCCTTGCGGACGAGAAACACAAATACCGCACGGGAAATAGTGGCGCACCCAGCAGGTGAAAATGTCGAGATTACGTTGATAGTGTTGGCGCATACGCCGCAGATGGCGATGGTAATGGCCGTTACGCACAAATTCAGCGACCGCCATTTGCGTAAAGGTCGTAGTGCTGCCGGTCACGATATATTTCATATGCATCGCGCGGTCAAAATAGCGCCCCGGCACAATCCAGCCCACCCGCAAACCCGGCGCTAACGTTTTGGAAAATGAACTGCACAGCAACACGCGCCCATCGACATCGAGTGATTTTATTGTCATCGGGCGCGGATATTCATACGCCAGCTCGCCATAAACATCATCTTCAATGATGGCGATATCAAAGCGTTGCGCCAGGTTCAGCACCGCTTTTTTACGCGCATCGGGCATGATAAACCCGAGAGGATTGTTGCACGTAGGAACCAAAATCACCGCTTTGATTGGCCACTGTTCCAGCGCCAGCTCCAGCGCTTCAACACTAATCCCCGTTTCAGAATCCGTTGGTATTTCAATCACTTTAATGCCAAATGCACGCAGCATTTGCATGGTACCGTGGAAACAAGGCGACTCAACTGCCACAATATCTCCCGCCTCGCACACCGCACGAATCGCAATCGACAGGGCTTCATGGCAACCGGTGGTGACAACAATGTCATCCGGCGTGACGACACAACCGCTATCGAGCATCAGACGTGCAATTTGTTCGCGCAGCACGCGCTTACCGTTAATACAGTCATAGCCCAAAACTTCGGCTTCCTGATATTGCACAATACGGCCCATTTCACGCCACAACGGTTTAATCGTTGAATGGGTCACGTCCGGGAATCCACTGCCAAACGCGATGCTGCCGCCATCTTCCCTGCCGGTGAGCTGTTCAAGCACCGCATCCCACTGAGTAATTTCTACCGGACGCTGCGTAGGACGAGTCAACGCAGGCACAGGCGGCAATGATTTGCGCGGCGTAACAAAATAGCCGGAGCGCGGTTGCGGAGAAATAAGCTGGCGGTCTTCAAGAATATGATAAGCCTGCTGTACAGTGCTGATACTGACGCCGTGTTCGCTACTCAGGTTGCGCACCGAAGGCAGGCGTTCTCCACTGCGATACAACCCTTGTTCGATGCGTTCTGCCAGCAAAGTGGCAAGATGTTGGTAGCGCGTCATGCTGTATCCTCTCAATTCACCATACAGACGGAAAAACCAGTACAGAATGGCGGAGAATCGCCCACTCAGATCTTGTTTTAGCGCGTCTGTATGTTAAATAAAAGTTATATTTGCGTCTGCCTGCGATCTGTATGGCGGCGCATGATTGTTCCCATCGACACGATGAGGAGCAACACCATGGGCTTTGAAGAAAACAGACCGCGCCGGCCTTTTTATGGCTTTGTGATGATTTACCAATATTTCCGCCAAAGAAGGTTACTGCGCCAGACAGAGCGCACTTTAAAGGGGCTGAGCAAAGAACAATTAAAAGATATTGGGCTGACGACGGATGACATATCACACTGGAAATAACTCTCAATAACGGCGCGTAAATATGGCGCCGTTATTTTTTTGCTGATATCAATTAAAGGACACCTGCAAAAAATAATAAGGAAAACCATGCGCATTACTGACCTGCCTTTTAATACGACCGACTGGACTACACTCACCCCCACCGAACATCCGGGCATCACCGGGAAAGCGTTGTGGCGCACACAACAGTTTGGGGAAATCCGGGTACGCATGGTGGAGTACACCGCCGGATATCTTGCGGATCACTGGTGCCATAAAGGCCATGTCTTATTTTGCCTGGCGGGAGAGTTACAGACTGAGCTGGAAGATGGGCGCTTGTTTACCTTAAAACCCGGCATGAGTTATCAGGTGGCGGATAACGCCGAACCACATCGTTCATCAACGGCTATCGGCGCAACGCTGTTTATCGTGGACTAAAAACCATGTTTCCACTCGTGACTTCCAGACTCAATTTAACGCAAATTACCGAACAAGAATGGCCATTATTCTTGCGCTTGCAGCAAGACCCCGACGTCATGCGTTATGTTTCAGATAATCGACAGGAAGCTGAGATTCGCCAAATTTTTAATGCTCGCCTGGTGCGCTGGGAAATTCACAGCCGCCACTGGCTTTGCCTTGTTATGCGCGATAAACACAGCGGCGTGCCGATTGGTTTCACCGGTTTTGTGCGCAGTGATGACGAAATGGCGGAAGTGGGTTTTATTCTTGATCCCGCGTTTCACGGGCAGGGCTACGGATTTGAATCGCTTCATGCGGTATGCAAATTTGCGTTCGAAAAGTGCCGGATGCGCAGGCTGACCGCGACAGTTACCGTCGGGAATATCGGTTCTAAAAAGACCTTGGAAAAGGTGGGTTTTAAGCAGGAAGGCGTTCTGCGAGAAAACTATTATCTGGGCGAAGTCTGGCAAGACGACTGGATTTTCGGTTTGCTGCGCAAAGAATTTAAATAAAACACGGTGGATGACGCTGGCGCTTATCCACCCTACGACGACGGTCTTGTAGGCCGGATAAGCACAGCGTCATCCGGCATCAAACCTGGATATCCTTATAAGAACATGCCACCAGAAACTTCAATGCGCTGCGCGTTCATCCAGCCGCTCTCATCGCTGAGAAGTACGGCAATGGCATTGCCGATATCATCCGGCTGCCCCACGCGCCCCAGCGCAGTTTGCGCCGCAATAGCATTGGCAACCTGTTCGTTGTCGCGCACCACACCACCGCCGAAATCAGTCGCGATGGCACCCGGCGCAATAATGTTTACCGAAATCCCACGCGCTCCCAGCTCTTTGGCCTGGTATTTAGTCAGCACTTCCATTGCGCCTTTCATCGCGGCATAAGCCGCTTTGCCCGGCAGCGCAAAACGTGTCAGCCCGGTAGAAACGTTGAGGATTCGCCCGCCGTTTTTAATCAGTGGCAACAGGTGTTGGGTCAGGAAGAATGGCCCCTTCAAATGGATGTTCATTAAATCATCAAATTGTTCTTCTGTTGTTTTTTCGAACAGCGCATCAAGGCCAGTTCCTGCGTTGTTCAATAAATAATCAAAAGAATCGCGTTGCCATACGTCGTGCAGTTGTTGCTTCACTTCCTGAGCAAACGCAGCAAAACCCGCGCTTTCGGCGACATTCAATTGAATTGCCACGGCTTTCACGCCAATTAGCTCAATTTCACGAACCACATCCCGCGCTTCTTGCTGCTTGCTGTTGTAAGTCAGAATAATGTTCACGCCACGCGCAGCCAGTTTCAATGCTGCGTTTTTACCTAATCCACGGCTGCCGCCGGTCACTAATGCGATTGTTTGACTCATGATTTGCCCCTTTGATGGCTGTCAGGTGATTGAGGTGAAGCTTATTAGCTGCTACAAGATCAATAAAGAGTGCTGGTTGCGCATCACTGTTTCACTCACAACAACAATGTGGAAATAAAGTGGATAAAATACACGCAATGC